>Ga0118677_10000042_pt1 | contig 227749 bp, 143 predicted proteins | sample AliMusrvi5mmetaG_FD_86154 | JGI IMG/M metagenome (GOLD analysis project Ga0118677, IMG submission 86154) | reverse complement strand
CCGCTTCCTCCAGACACCATCTCGCGATGATGCCCTTGCGGTTCCGCTAGTGGTTCCTGTCACCAAGGTCCACAGTAGGACTTTCACCCCCTAGTCGCAGCGCCCTGCCGGGCGCACACAAAAGCAGAAAGGGCAGGAAATCCCGCCCTTTCAACTTTATAAACAGACAATCCATTCAAGTGCTAATCTACATACTAGTAATCGTCTGCATTCCTTATTTCTCTGTCAGTTCCAGTAAGCCACTTTGTATGCCCGTCAGCATAAAGAAAGACTTGCCCGCCATTGTGTGGGTACATCCAGTAACCGGTCTGGTAGAGTGCTTCCATCTGAGGGTTATACCCCATAAACAAGTCCTGATACCAAGCCATATCGGTCGGATACATGTAACAGTACCAAGCCGAAGTGCTGTGACCCAGCAAATACATTGCTGAAGGGTTCCGGATATTAGCCATCTTTGTTCTGTTGATAATCCATGGGTAGATATTATAGATGTAGGACCACTCCCCTGGATCACCATAATTCCTGCTAGGCTGAGATGGACACTTGAACAGCTTGTAGTTCCTGTGCTGTGGATAGGTCAAATCCATCCATGTCCGCAGTTTCCCCCACTGACCTGAACTGTCGGTCACTGCAAAGAAACCGTCAGTGTAGTCCCAATTAAACCAGGGTGGAGGTAACACATCATCGAAATCGCTCATGTATTGATTTATAGCCAAGCCAATCTGCTTCATATTGGTGATGCACTGGGTCTGCCTGGCCTTTTCTTTTGCCTTTGTTATAACTGGGAACAGGATAGCTGCCAATATCGCTATCACCGCAATCACAACAAGGAGCTCTATCAGCGTAAAGCCTTTTTGCCGCTTGTTCATTGAGGAGTAACCACCTTTCGCTAATCTGTCTAACAACAGGAATTTAGCACTGAAATCCAATAATGTCAATGCCTTATGCGAAAATACTTGATAATAGTCAATTTTATGCAAATATTCAATCAGAAAGACTATTCAGCGCACAGCCCGCTTTATTCACCAAGCTTCCCTTTTAGCCGGCAGTAGAGACAAAAGCTGAGTCAATTATGAATTATGCGGGCTAAGAGAGACCCAAATCTCACAGTTAACGCATTGTCAATAATTGATAAATATCCTGTGATACAAGATCAGTTCTGAGAGAGTAATAGGCGAGTATCATTCATTTACAGGATGTATGCACAGTCCGTGCGCTGAGTCGAGGCAAGCGCAATCTGTTCGTGCTGAGCCAGTCGAAGCACGGACGGATTGCACTGCAATCTGCTCTATAAACTCCTCAATACCTTCAGCGCCAATGCATAACTCTCAGGAGCTACACCGCTGCTGATTGAATGGTCTGAGTGGAATATAAAGCCCCCACCCTGTCCAGCCTGCGATTTGTAACGCACCTCATTCTCAATTCTCTGTGCATCTCCGGATTCCAGCACCCGCACATCGATATTTCCACAGAATGCCAGCCTCCCTGCATATTGCTTCTTTAGCTCCACAACATCCAGACCAGCTTTAGCTTCCAGAGGATTATATGCATGGATCCCAACTTCAACAAGATCATCATAAATAACTCTTCCATCTCCACATCCGTGATATATAGATATCAAAGAGTTATCCCGGCAGACATCCACAAGGCGCTTGACCTGCGGTTTGAACACACGCCTCCAGAGCTCCGGACTAAACAGCATCCCGTTCCGATATGCCACATCACCGTATATAAACATACCATCCAGTCGACCCTCGGCTGCTTTGATCTGCGCACTCATAAAACCTACCATAAAGTCACCAATGCGGACGATAAAATCTTCAAATAACTCAGCATCTGTCAGCATCCAGTACAAAGCATTCTCTGTTCCGATTATCCGCCAGACATATTCATAGGGTTCACAGACAGCACCAAATATGGGAAACTCACCCACATAAGGCTGCATTCTATCACGCCAGGCTGGTATCCCGCGTGAGAGAGCATCCCCCACGCAGTTTATCTGGTCATCCCCTCCCTGGAAGAAACGTCTTGGGTCTGCAGGATCATCAAATGTAAAATCAGCCATCTCTTCAGGTTGATTGATGGAAAACTTTTCAAAGCTGGGCATTGGGATTTCTCCACTACGACGGATAGTAGCCCCAAAACCTGTCCGGACAGTTATATCTTCACCATCCTGGCGAACAACTTCAAACTCTTGAATCTTAGGGTCCATATTAGGAATAACCTGAGCCCAGTCAAGATCAAAATGCCTTACAGGATCAAAGTCACTACCATATGCTGCCTTGCACCGTTTTACAAACCCTGTCCAGAAAGCATCACCAACAGGAATTCTGTCAGGCTGCCTGTGAGACACAGCGTCCCAAAGCCTATTGCGTTTATCATCAACTCTACCCATCTGCATTTACTCCCAAGTTCACAAGTGTATGATCATTATTTCCATTAAGCGTGTGAACCCGAAAATCCTCTATCATAACAAGCTAGAGTTGTATATTATACGGAAGACGCCAAACATCCCAACCACCCAACACATGTCCTATAAGTCCTATTTGTCCTATAAGTCATATTGGAAAGCACAGTTATGCCTGATTACAGCAAGAAACCGGGAGATCACTAGAAGCTGGAAAAAGAAGAGGAATTCTGGAGGCGACGATGAGAATCGAACTCATGAATAGCGGTTTTGCAGACCGCCGCCTTAGCCACTTGGCTACGTCGCCTTAGATCAGAACCTTACATAGTTGGAGCGGGAGACGGGACTCGGACCCGCGACATTCAGCTTGGGAAGCTGACGCTCTACCATTGAACTACTCCCGCAACCACCAACACTACAGCATTATACCATCCTTGGGTCCAGATTGACAACAGGTTCGAACCATTTATGTAAAAAAGTAAGACCGGAGGCTATCTCCGCCAGTTAAACAACAAGTTTCTTGCCCAACATTCCATATCCAGTCAATTACATCTATTCTAATGCCGATAAGTAATTCGATAGGTATCTAACTCGCTTTATTCACGAAGCTTTGCTTTTACCCGTCAGTAAGGGTAAAAGCCGAGTTAGTCACGAATAATGCTAACTAAACAACGGCTATTATAAAATGATACTCGCTTCCGTGTTCCTGATACAAAGGTAGAGGTACTATGCACAAACCTGTAGTTCACAAACAAAACCGAAGTTTTCATCTACTCCAAACAGCTATATTTCTAATAAGCATATTGTCGGCATCTGTATCATGCCAGGCAATTTCGGTAGCTATCACAAGTCCAAGTTCTACAGGGAGTTACTATACAGCAACCGGAGTTATAACCTTGTCCGGAACAGCTTCCGATGATGTGACAGATATTGCATGGTCATCAGATAGTGGTCCAAGCGGAATATGCAGTGGTCTGCAGACTTGGACAGCTTCAGGCGTACCTCTTGTAGTAGGCGTTAATATCATAACAATCACAGCCTCGGATGGAACCGGCAGCACACAAACAACCAGCATAACGGTTAACTATGACCTGGAAGGTCCAACAATCAAAATCTCCAATCCATCAACTAACCCGGTAACCATTTACAATAGCACAATCAATCTTGCAGGATCGGTTTCAGATCCGGCTGGAGTGGCGTCTGTCGCCTGGTCAAACTCCGCTGGTGGATCTGGGGCATGCGTAGGAACATCAGTATGGTCAGCAGCCAATGTTGTCCTTACTCTTGGAAAGCAGACAATAACAATTACAGCAACCGACAAACTGGGCAACATAAACACTGAAACGACGGTAATAACATACAATGATGGAACCCTGCCATTTATCACTATAACAAAACCCACAGCTAACTCTACTTATACAACCTATGCTAGTACGGTGAATGTTCAGGGTACTGCTGGGGACAATATAGCCATAAGCTCAGTGGAATACACCTTAAATGATGGTTCAGTGCAACCTTGTACCGGAACCACAGCCTGGAGCACCGGATCCGTAGCTTTATCTGTTGGTGATAACGTTTTCAAAGTAACCGCTTATGACAATGCAGGGAACAGTGCAACCGACACTTTGACTGTAACTCTGCCGGACACAGTTCCACCAACGGTGACAATCACCGGCCCGACGTCAGACCCCGTGTATACGGCTGATTACTCCCGCATAACAGTCTCAGGCATTGCCTCCGACAATGGCGAGTTGGACTCATTGACATGGACAAATAACCTGGGTGGGTCCGGGGATTGTGTAGGTACATACAACTGGAATGCCTCAGGACTACAACTAAAGAATGGACTAAACCACATTACAATCACATGTAAGGATGCAGCAGGCAACTCATCAACAGATTCTATCGCAATAACATATGCGGATGTTACAGTACCAATCATAAATATACTTACTCCGACAACCAAAGAGACCTATGATACTACTAGTGCAAAGATTGATGTTGGTGGTACAGCATCCGACGATGCTGAACTGGCACAGATAACCTGGACGACCAGTGGTGGAGCTTCAGGCGTCTGTGCAGGCACAACAACCTGGCTTGCCACAAAAATTCCACTACAACCCGGTTCAAATCAGGTGACAGTAACTGCTAAGGACTCTGCCGGCAACACCGCCAGTGATAACTTTGTTGCAACATTTACAGACGTAACCGCACCTACTATTAGTATCACCAATCCTGCTGGCGAAAGATTGGATCGCTATCCCAATAACAAATATGATATTGCCGGAATTGCTGCTGATGATGTTGGCATTATATCCGTGAATTGGTCGAAGCCTACAGGTGAATCCGGTGTTTGCACTGGTCTAACAAGTTGGACAGCTAAGGGTGTTCCACTCAATCTGGGAGATAATCTGATTACAGTAACCGCTACAGATGCTGCTGGAAACTACTGCTCAGACAATGTAACCATTCAATATCTGGATGGAGACGGACCGGTTGTTACCATTAAGATACCGACTACGTTAGCCAAATACAACACATCCCAACAGACAATAGCCCTGGGTGGTACTGCTGTAGACGTCAATGAGGTCAGCACTGTCGTGTATTCTACAAGTACAGGGGCATCCGGCACCTGTTCCGGAAAACAAAACTGGTCGGTTTCAGATCTGGCACTGGTACAGGGAGACAATATTGTCACTGTAACAGCGACTGACAATTCCGGCAACAAAGGCACAGATGTCCTGACAATCACTGTCCCGGACAGCACTCCACCAGCTATCACAATATTACAACCGACCAATGTTCCTAATTATTCAACGCACTCAACCGAAGTCATTCTCTCCGGCACAGCATCTGACAATATAGGTGTAGCCACAGTAACCTGTGCAAATAGCCGTGGAGGAAGTACAACCGTCAACGGGACAAATACCTGGAATACGAGTGCAATTGCTCTACAACTGGGAACAAATCTTATTACAATGACTGCAAAGGATGCCGCAGGTAAAACTGCAACTGACACCCTCAGTATTTCATTCACGGACACAACCGCACCCAGCATTACCATAGAAAGTCCTGCGTCCGGCGGAACATACACTACCACTCTCAGTAAAATAACCGTCACCGGAACTGCATTTGATGATGTTAAAGTCAACGATGTATCCTGGTTAATGGATAACGGGGCCAAAGGAAAAGCTACAGGCACCAACACCTGGACGGCAACAGACATTCCGTTGAGAGTTGGTGATAATGTTCTGACGTTTACTGCAAAGGATTCTTCAGGAAATACTACCAGTGTCACTCTGACAGTAACATTGGTTGACGTGCCTCCGAGTATAAGCTTCACGATCCCCTCAAAAAATCCGACTTATGCAGCAAGTTCATCACCGATAAACATAGGTGGAGCTGCCAGCGACGAAATCGGTCTTGTAATGGTCACCTGGGCCAATGACAAAGGTGGTTCCGGAATATGCTCGGGAACAGAAAAATGGTCAGCTAACAATGTAGCTTTAGTTCCGGGAGTTAACAATATTACGGCAACTGCCAAGGACAGTGGAGGATACACTACTTCGGCAACTCTGATGATCACATTGACCGATGTCAAACCTCCTACTATCACCATAACTGACCCGACTCGTGGCAAAGAATACACAACAGACCAACCAAAAATCTCACTGGCAGGGACAGCTCTGGATAATGTGCTGGTAACTGATGTAAAATGGGCGACCGATACAAAGAATGGAATGTGCACAGGCACAACTGCCTGGAAAGCCACCGATGTTCCATTGGTAAGAGGAATCAATAATGTCACCATTACAGCTTCGGATTCCACTGGACTGGCCACCTCAGCACTTCTGAAGGTGACTTACACTCCACCGGATGTAACTCCGCCCGTTGTCATAATAGATACACCTACTATGGACCCAACAACGTCAACGGACTCACCAACGATCACTATCGGAGGAACTGCTGTTGATGACACATCTATCAAGACTATAACGTGGTCGGCTGATAATGGTGGTAAAGGCACAGTAAAAGCGGGATCTACATTCAATATATCAGGCATCAAACTTACGCTGGGTGTGACAGTCATTACTGTCACAGCAACAGATCCTGTTGGCAATGTCGGCTCAGATTCCATTGCAGTGACCCTGCTTGATATCAAGCCGCCTACAGTCAAGATTACAAGTCCTTCCAGCTCAGGAAAATACACCGCAACCAAAGGTTCGGTAAACCTGGGTGGATCTGCATCAGATAACATCGGTATTGCCGAAGTTGACTGGTCAACAAGTCGTGGAGAAGCTGGAAAATGCGTTGGCACCGCTGCCTGGAAAGCAAGCAGCATAGGCATTTCTCCGGGTGATACCATAATCACTATAACAGCAATAGACGGAGGGGGTAACTCTGGTAGTTCACAGATTACGATCTCATACTCGCCTGCGGATCGCACCGCCCCAACTATTTCAATAACATCTCCCACTATTGCTGCCAAGTACGTCACATCAAATCCTGTTCTGAATCTGGGAGGTATAGCAGCTGATGATAATAAAGTCACCCAGATATATTGGGGTAACGATAGAGGAGTAGCGGGTAAGGGTTCTGGTACCAGCGAGTGGCTGTGTGATAAAATACCACTGCTGGCAGGAGTCAATGTCATTACTGCCACTGCTGAAGATGGTGCTGGAAATCGTACATCAGCCCAGCTCCGGGTTACTTTGACGGATGCAGTCGCTATTCAGATTACTAGTCCGGCAGACGATGGATACTGTAAATGGATAGGCAACCAGGTGGTAGTATCCGGCAATGCCGCCAGTGCAAAGGGGATCAGTAAAGTCAGTTGGGCTAGTGGCTCAGGCACTTCTGGCGTATGCACTGGAACGGATACTTGGAACGCGACCGTTCCAATATTCACCGGAACCAATACGATCACTCTTACTGCTTTGTCTGCAGACAATACTACAGCAACCGATGTGATTAAAATAGACAAAGTAGAATCAGCACCGGGAACTTCCTGGATTGGACTCAGCTTAATCAGCCTGCCATTAATACCTGCATATACCGATCCTAAGGTCTCGGTAGGTTTCCAGGATAACAAATGGGCCTGCTACAGCGCCAGTGAAGGTCGATATTACTCTTATCCGGACCAGGTCTCCTGGTTCATCCCGGCAGATGCAGTCCAGGGAAGAGGTTGGTGGACAGTCTTCTCTGCTGCACCGGCAACTCCAATAGGTCGGCTTGCCCCGCAGGATACAGCTGCCGAAATCAAACTATATCCTGGATGGAATATTATCGGAATGCCGTTCATGCAACCAGTAAAATGGAACGTACAGAAACTGAAAGTCCGTGATCTCAATAACAAAGAAACCACACTTGATCAGTCTGCAACCCTTGTAGCACCATACGCCTGGGGCTGGCAACAAAATGCTGCAAAACCATTGACAGGTGCCTATTTCATTGTTTCAGATCCGAGTATTGCATTGGTGGATAGAGACAGCCTTGAACCATGGCATGCCTATTGGATAAAAGCCATAGAAGAATGCACCTTGATTATTACTCCTGGGAGTGCAAAATGAGAATAACTGCGATTGTGCTAAGCATCATATTAATACTGACATGTGCGCTGCTCGTGGGGTGTGGAGGAGGTGCCAGAGTTTCAGCCGGGAGTCCGGGAGATCCCAGTAATCCGGGAGGATCTGGAGGTACTGGTGGAACCACCGGTGGATCCACTACAAAATCCGGAGATGGAACATATACAGGTGGAGGCACAACCACGGCATCCGGAATCAAAATAGTAGGGCCCAATATCAAATTCCCCACTAAGTTCACATATCTGGGTGGAGCCGTGCAGTTCACTGCAACCGTAACATCGACTGCAAAGATTGACAGTGTCAAAGCTGTTATTATTTCTCCGGATGGCACTTCTGAGGATGTTCCGATGACTGGCACAGCTCCCTATACGTGCACCTATACTGTCAAAGGCAATCTACGCATGGGGGGACCCGTTGTTGAGTACAAAATCAAGGTTGTAGCGGCAGACCAGTCCGGTAATACTGCAACAACCACAGTGAGTACACTTGACATCAACCCACCGTCAGCATTACCACCAGACGCACCATTCTAAATTGTGGTGCAGGCTTCCAGCCTGCCCGTGGTACATTTCCAGCCCGATTGTGATGCAGGCTTCCAGCCTGCTCTATATCAAAACAAAGGCCGCCTGCATATTCAGCAGACGGCCTTTATATTCTACGAAAGACTCCCGGACTTACTCCAGATAATCCCTCAGCTTCTTGCTTCGACTAGGGTGCCTGAGCTTCTTGAGAGCTTTGGCTTCTATCTGCCTGATCCTCTCACGAGTCACTTTGAAATGACGCCCAACCTCTTCCAGCGTTCTGGAATATCCGTCATCCAATCCAAAGCGCATCCTCAAAACATCACGCTCTCTGACAGTCAGCTTACCTAGCGCATCATCTATTTTCTCCCTGAGAATCATAGTCGCAGCAGCTTCAGAAGGAGATACTGCATCCTGATCCTCAATAAAGTCAGCCAGGTGACTGTCTTCCTCTTCACCAATCGGTGTTTCCAAAGACAGTGGCGCTGGCGCTATCCGCTGGATCTCACTCACCCTGTCCGGTGTCAGCCCCAATTCCCTGCTAAGTTCATCCAGACTGGGTTCCCTGCCCAAGTCCTGTAATAGCTGGCTCTGGGTTTTGACCAGTCTGTTTATAGTTTCAACCATATGCACAGGTATACGTATAGTTCTTCCCTGGTCAGCAATGGCCCTGGTTATAGCCTGACGTATCCACCACGTGGCATAAGTGCTAAACTTGTAGCCTTTCCTGTAATCGAACTTCTCAACCGCCCTGATGAGGCCTATGTTGCCTTCCTGGATCAAATCCGGGAAGCTCATTCCCCGACCGGAATAACGTTTGGCGATACTGACTACAAGACGTAAGTTAGCCTCAGTCAGAACCTCCTTAGCTTCCATATCACCAAGTTCAACTCGTTTTGCGAGCGCAACTTCGGCGTGTGTGGTGAGTAGCGGAGTCTTACCTATCTCCCTGAGCCACATCCTCACAGAGTCATCAAGCCCCATGCCTTCGATCTCGACCATTTCCGAATCCGCGGCTTCCAGGTCTGCAGGTTCAGCTTCTTCGTCAAAATCCTCGACTTCCGGTTCATCGGCAGGGTGATCGACTATCCTGATACCTTCGTCCGCAAACACCTGCAGAATATCATCCACTTGCTCGGCGTCGAATTCCTCATGGCTCAGACCTTCGTTTATCTGGTCGTACGTCAGATACCCGACTTTCTTGCCTTCTGCAATCAGCTTTTGCAGCCGTTCATTGCCTTTTAAGTCAACAGCCACCTAATACTCATCTCCAATCAGCCAAAGGGAAAACACAGCCACTACTATATAATAATAGACGCAAATCCCTCGGCAGAATCTCACCATTTGCGCGAGCTATCTCAAAACTATGAACGAACCTGTAAACAGAAACGTTCCAATCCAATTATCATTAATGAAGCAATACTCACCTGCGAAAAGGTGATGAGGTTTCCCTTACAAGCTTCATATACTCCTCATACTCCGGGTCATCTCTGGAAATAACTCCATCGTTGACCTTTTGCATCAATTCCCGTTTTCTAGCCAGGGACTCATTCTTCCTATGGGTCTGCAAAACATTCAACAGTTCCTGAATAGGCTGTTCATATTCTGACTCATCAGTACCCACAACCAGATCCGTGAGAAGCTCCTGCGCCTCTCCTCCATCCAATAACCCATACATACTTGCAGCTTCTACTTCCCCGCCGCTTGCATATAAACTCTCAATAGCCTGGGCTAAAATTGCATTTTTGCCAGCAAGGAATTCCTTCGCCGGACACAACGCAAAAACCTTGTTAGGATCGACTTTTTTACAAACCATCATACCTAAAATAAGTCGTTCCGTCTTATCTCGAAGACTCAATGCTGCCTTTTTCGGCTTGTCAGTAGTATTGCCACTGCCCGCTTGAACCGTGTTTTTGACGGTCCGTGTAGCCTGAACCCTGCTGCGCTCAATATCAGACCTTATATGGTCCTCAGCCCTGGTTGTTCCACTCCCAAAGTTAGGATGCAACTGAGCCATCATGCGGATCAATCGCTCGCGCTCAACTGTACTGTCAACCTGAGCTACAATCTCAACTGCCGCCTTAAGTGCAGATGTTTTGCCTTCTGCAGTCTTCAAGTCAAAAGGCCTTACAGCCAACCGCAGCTTATAATCAATCAGCGGTATCGCCTTTGTTACGTGATTAGCGAAAGCACTCTTGTCGCCTTTACGTAAAATGCTGTCCGGGTCCTCACCAGGTGGCAGCATCATTATTGTAACCTTAAGACCTGCCTCCTCAAACAATGGTGCACCTTTAAGAGCAGCAGCCATTCCTGCCGAGTCTGCGTCATAACAAAGTGCCGCATTTTTCGTATACCTTGCAATAAGGTTTACGTGTTCAGTAGTCAGTGCAGTTCCCAAAGTTGCTACGGTATTTTCAAACCCAGCCTCTTGGGCCGTAAGGGCATCCATATACCCTTCTACCACAATTACAGTATCTTGCTTAGGTATAACTTTTCTTGCAAAGTTCAAACCATACAAAGTTTTTGTTTTGCTGAAGACTGGAGTCTCGGGAGAGTTCAAATATTTTGGTTCACCCTGCCCTATAATCCGTCCTCCAAAAGCAATAACCCTGTCTGACATATCCAGAATCGGAAACATCAACCGGTCTCTAAATCTGTCGTAAAACCCGGTCGAATTATCCCTGGCCACAAGCAAACCTGCGGCAACAGAATCTGCATACGCAACCTGCATCCGCTCCAGATGCAACCGAAGCGCATCCCACGAATCCGGAGCATAACCAATGCGAAACTTGGCTACTGCAGCATCACTGATTCCTCTACGGGCCAGATAGTCCTTCGCAGCTTTGGAACTCTTAAGGCTGCTAATGTAAAACTCAGCAGCAACCGAATTAGCTCGAAACAGCCGATCTCTCTGACTGAGTCTTGCCGACTCCTTTTCCGATGTCTCCAGCGTTATCCCGGCTTTACGTGCAAGCAGCTCAACAGTCTCCCGGAATGTCAGGTTCTCGATTTTCTGAACAAACGAGAAAACATCCCCCCCTTCGCCGCAGCCAAAACACTTCCAGATACCTTTGTCAGGATTGACCTGAAATGATGGTGTCTTCTCGTTGTGAAACGGACACAACCCTTTCAACTGACTACCACTCTTTTTGAGAGCTACATGCTGAGAGACAATGTCAACCAGATTTGACCGTTCACGTATTTCGTCTGTAGGATATTTACCCTGTGCCACAGTGAAAAAACCCAGAGTCCATTTCTAAGCACCAATGCGCTCAACCACAAATAGAAACCCACTCGTTACAAAAATGCCGGAACAGGCCACTACAAACACGGAATCTGAGACACTTTCGGGCGGAGACAGTCTGCCTCCGCCCGGTAAACTCAATTCCTATACAGACAGCATAGCCCAAACACGAAGACGGGCGGCCATAATGGCCGCCGTCTATAACTGCCTTCGGATCCATCCTGGTTCAGATTGATTAGCGAACGTTGTTAGGATCCAAAGCTATGGTAACTCCGACACATCTGTTCTTGTCGAAAGTATATAACACGCGGCATCGAGTTACATAGCTGAGTCTCAGGAATCGCCCACTATATTCCTGACTTTCAGGATATCCAGCAACCCATATAACCAGCTTATATGTATCTCCAAGTTGCAGACCCATTGCCGTTCTGGAAGGCCCCCATGGCCCCGTTCCACCAACAGTAATCTGGGTAACAACGTTCTCCGAGATAACAAACTCGATCGATATACCGTTAGTCAGGTCATATGTCCAGACAACTTCATTGGACGACAGAGTTGAAGAGGAAGCTGCAGCAGCTCCACCCTGTGCTCCGGCACCCATGCCCATTCCCATACCCATGCCCATTCCGCCGCCCATACCAGGCATCATGGCTCCGCCACCCATACCGGGAGCAGCGCCGCCGCCCATACCGGGCATCATGGCTCCGCCACCCATACCGGGCATTGCACCACCGCCCATACCGGGCATCATGGCTCCGCCACCCATACCAGGCATACCAGGCCCGCCAGTAGTCGCAGCAGCAGGTTGCGCTGTCTGACCACCGGACAAGGTGATCCGGGTGGGGTTACCCCACTTTAAAAGAACCTCACTTGCCTTACGCCCCAGCTTAATACCTGCCAGTGAATTCTCAGGTATGCTCGTGCGAAAAAACGCCCGCCCCTTAAGCAAAGCAGAACCCTTCAGTATAACCTCTGGCACGGCACGCTTCTGCTTCAATACATTGGCCGCATATGCGGACGAAGTACACGCGCCAAGCAGACCGGCAAGGATTGCCAGAGCAGCATAACCTGACAGCCTCTTATGCAAAACCATTGGACACAACTCCTCAAGACCTGTGGTATGACCTGCATTGCTCAGAATCCGAAAGGATTCAAAACAAAACAGGATAGAAATCGGAGACTGGCAATTTGCATTTTCAATCTCCACAACTCTGAGTACAAAACCGCATATATCATAACTGCTGAATAATTTACCATAAAGGCTCATTAATCGGTCGTTAAGAATAACGCGAATAAAACTCCACTCTTAGCAAGACTTATACCGACACAGGGTAAAATCCTTCTAACACTACACTATTCTTCCACGAAAATTTATCAGGCGTGCTTAGAAGACGCTCAAACCTCAAATATTTTCGAAAAATAAATATTCAACAAAGGTTATCAGCACTGAAAGCAATATTACTTATCACTGATTTAATAACTCACTTACAGTAACAAATTCATATCTCCGAGCCTTCAATCCACTGATTATTTCTGGTAATGCCTGCTGAGCAACCATGTCCTCATAATGCATTAAAATAATCGAACCCGGTCTTATCTGATTAATCACGTAAGAAGTCAGCTTATTCTTATTTGTGCCTTCTCTACTCACACAGTTTATCGTCCACAAAATTGATTGAACTCCGTACTGCCTGAGAAATCTGTAATACTCAGTTCCGCTTCTACCACCCGGTGGGCGAACACAAGTCGTTCCTGTTCCAATCAGATTGCGAACCGCACAGGAGGTGGAAAAATACTCTTTTTCAATTTCTGATTCTTTTAAGTATGAGAGAGCATAATGATGAAATGTGTGGTTCTGAATTTCATTTCCATCTTTGTGTATAGACTTAAGTAGTTCTGGAAATGTTTCAACCTGTTTGCCAACCACAAAGAACGTCCCATGGATTCCGTTCTGTCGAAGTATGTCCAAAACTCCTGTTACTGCAGGTTTTGGTCCATCATCGAACGTCAGCGCAACACGGTTCAACCCACCGCGCGACTTATAAACCTTAACATCATCTCTACCGCCGCCCCGGAGTTTGATAAGCCTATCTTTAGCATCCCTGAACCCGGGATTGATAGATATCACATTTTCAAGGGCTTCCTGCGCTCTATCGTTCTTGCCCAAATTCAACGCACATATGGCTATTCCATAATTAATAGCACAGACCGACGGTTTCAGGCGCATCGCATTCCACAATTCCTGCCACGCCCCTATATATCCCTTTGGATCAACAAGGGCTGCAGTTCCGGAATGCTGATTACAGACAAAAACTCGCACGGTTTTCGATGTAATCATCGTTGTAGCTTCATTGTCACCCTGAATTGTTACCGTATGTAAACCATCGGCAATTTTCCGGGTGTTCCAATCGTATGAAAAGGGTTCCTGATTCGTTATACAGACTACACGGCCATCGATCAGAAATGACACCATCTTAACAGTATTAGCGCGCCGCATATCAGCCTTAAGCGTCAGGATATCCGATACTACCTGGATTTTACGCTCTTTAAAACTGCGCAGCACATCAGTTTTTCTAAGTTGCCAGGCCGAAGCTGTAACTGGTTTCGATGCCAAAAACGATGCTGACATACCCGGCATCTCTTTATATGTATACTGGCTGGTGCGTTTAAGAGATTGCTCCAGCATAGCCAAAGCTTCCTCAGACTTGCCCAGATTCATATAACCGTAAGCCTGGATCACATCCAATATCGGATCATCCGGATCAGTAAACTCTTTGGCATTTCCGGTGCAGATAAACTTAACGTACTCCAGTGTGCCTCTCATATTGAGGTTCGGATTTAACCCCTGTGCTTTGGCTAACGCTTCCAGCGCAGCCTCCGGCTTTGTGGAGTTTAGTGCCAACAATCCAAGGCCATAAGCAGCATATCCGCAACTGGGATCTTTCTTCAGTGCAGCTTCATAATCAGCTTTTGCTGATTCAGGTCTTCCACCTATTGAGTCGAGATACCCGAGAAGTGTCTGAGTCAGCGGGTCATCGGCATCGTAATCAGCCGCCTGAGCAAGCAGCGCAAAGCTCTCGCGTGTCTGTCCCGATGCAGCCTTGCTTATCGCAGAACGCATTAACGGAATATAGCCCGATACCTGTGTTCCAGCATTTGCAGGCACGCAAACAGTGGCAATAACCACTAAAACTGGGTATAAAAACCGGCTGGTTTTAAAAGAAAACATTTCCAGTAAACCCACAAAAACCGACCCCAGGCAAACACACGGGGTCGGATATAATGACAAAAACGATTCAACTACAAATTATAAGTCTCAACCAACCCAATTCCCCACTGGAGAACCGGGTTAAGGGGATTGATTCCCATCCCAAAGTGCAACAACAATAGCGCCTGAAACAATCGCACAACCTATTCCCCCTTGGAGAAGGGGGTCAGGGGGATTGATTCCCTTCCCAATTCCCCCTTTGAAGGGGGCAGGGGGATGTGAACCCAACATACAAATCTGATCAGAGCAACCAATCCTGGCTAAACGCTACTCCCATCAAAGGAGCAACCAGACTAAAACAATCACACATGAAGTCTACAGCACCGGGAGATATTTGTCCAACTCCCAGGTCGTTACTTGCACACGGAACTCATCCCATTCATTCTTTTTAACCCATAAAAATCGTTCAAACGCATGGTCACCCAGTGCCTCACGAATCAGTGCACTGTGCTCAGTAACTGCAATAGCTTCGCCAAGGCTTCCAGGTAGAGTGGTTATGCCACGATTATTACGTTCAGACTTGCTGAGTTCATAGAGGTTATCGGTCATTTCGGGTGGCAATTCATAGCCCTTTTCAATACCCTCCAGCCCTGCTGCAAGCATAACTGCAAATGCCAGATATGGGTTGCATGCCGGGTCCGGACAACGCATCTCAGCCCTGGTTGCTCTGTCTTTACCCGGCTTATAATAAGGAACTCTGATCATAGCAGAACGGTTCTGCTGTGACCACGCTATATATACAGGGGCTTCATATCCCGGTACTAACCTTTTGTATGAGTTCACCCATTGCGCTAATACTGCACTCATCTCTCCGGCATGAGTTAGCAGACCGGCAACAAATCCCTTGCCTACCGAAGACAAATGATGGGGATCATCAGCATCAAAAAATGCATTTTTATCCCCTGCAAACAATGACTGATGGGTATGCATCCCGCTCCCACCCTTGCCAAATATAGGCTTGGGCATAAATGTCGCATAAACGCCTTCCCTGTGGGCGATTTCCTTTACTACTAATCTGAACGTCATGACGGCATCCGCCATTGTAAGAGCGTCCGCATAGCGCAGGTCAATCTCGTGCTGGCTTGGAGCAAGCTCATGGTGACTGAGTTCAACCGGAATACCCATCTCTTTGAGCACCAAAATCGTATCCCTGCGCAGAGATGATGCAACATCCAGAGGTGTCAGATCAAAATACCCACCGGAGTCCAGAAGCTGAGTGCCTTGAGAGTCTTTGAAATAGAAATACTCCATCTCCGGTCCTACATAGTATGTATAACCTTTGGATGCAGCCTTTTTCATCATCCTTTTCAGAATATATCTGGGGTCACCAGCGTAAGGTTCACCATCGGGAGTCAGGACATCACAGAACATCTTAGCGACAGGTTTATCGGAGCGCCAGGGAAGCATAGTGAAAGTGGAAGGGTCCGGCATGGCAATCATATCCGATTCCTGAACATCCTGATATCCAGTTACCGATGAGCCATCAAAACCGACGCCTTCGTCCATTGCTTCTTCAAGCTGTTCAACAGTAATAGCGACACTCTTCATCATGCCGACGATATCAGTAAACCAGAGGCGGATGAACTCGACCCTGCGTTCAGCACACTCTTTAAGAACCCAATCTTTAGCGCTCTGTGACATAAATAAACCTCCGACAGCCCACACCTCTATGTGCGGATGTCATGTATAAGAAAACAAAGATTTGACAAATATATACCCAGCCAAGCAGTCTTTTCGAACTAAGTTTCTCAATTCGAGCTAAGTTTATAAGTTCGAGCAAAGTTTTCCGTTCGAACTAAGTTTCTAAGATCGAGCTAAAGTTTTCCGTTCGAGCTGAGTCTTTTCGACCTAAGTTTCTAGGTTCGAGCTAAGGTTTTCCGTTCGTGCTGAGCTTGTCGAAGCGCGGACAGAAAACCTGGCTGGCTATAATCATATCAATTATTTCCGGACAAACTTGTATCCAACCCCGTGAACAGTCTGAACCAGGTCCTCATGTTTGGGTCCAAGTTTTGCCCGTATACGTCTGACGTGCACATCCACAGTCCGGAGTCCACCGAAGTATTCATAACCCCATACCTGATTGAGCAGCGCTTCACGAGTATGGACTCGGCCTGACCTTGTAGCAAGGAATCTTAACAGTTCAAACTCTTTGAAAGTCAACGAAAGCTGCCTGCCGTCCACGGTTACTTCAAAACTCTCTGTATCGACAACCAGCCCATTGGCCTCCACAACCGTTCCGCTCTTGGTCTTCTGGCTCTTATTCAACAGACGCATGAGCCGCATTGAAAGCTCATCGTTATCGAATGGGTACAACATAAAGTCATCGAAGTAACGGGACTGGAGTTCGGGAAGCTTTGTATTCCTGCAGACAACCAGGCGCGGAGCTTCACCTACCTGGTCATATTCAGAAATCATATTCTTTATAGCAACAACATCAGGGTTGGGCATTCTGATATCGACAATAACTATTTCAGGGCTGCCATTAGCAACGGCATCGGCAAGAGACATATCATCCCAGGCAGACGTGACAAAATAGTTCAGTCCTGCAACAGCAGCTGCAATCCCTGACACATCACCTTCACTAATTCCTAAAACCATTACACGCGGCATACCTGATTATACCTGTTATAATTGACAATTGGCAATTTACAATGGACAATGTCAACGCGAACTCAACTGAGTAATGAGTTATAATTGTCACTACAAACCGTTCATCCAAAGCCCGTCGAAGGATGTTGGAAAGAGTTCAGTCTACTGTGAACTGACTTAAAGTCCGTTCGTGCTGAGTAGCGCGAAGCGCGTATCGAAGTATGAATGGACTTTAAATTCTCACATAACTGAACAGTTAAGAATGTTGAACCAGGAAATAATACTATGCCTGAATGCTTATTGAAAATACACGTAACCCCAAGAGGGTCAAAAAACGTAATTATCGGATGGCGGGATGATGTGCTTTGCGTAAAACTCACAGCTCCCCCGGTAGAAGGTGCAGCCAATGCCCTCCTGATCAAATACATAGCTGAAACACTGGGAATCAAGAAACAGGACATCGAACTAAAATCAGGTGAGAAAAGCCGCGAAAAAACACTGCATATAGGCGGATTGACCAGACAGGATATTGAAGACCGACTGAAGATCGCTTAACACGTATTATTCACCAGACTTTGCTTTTGACCGGTAGTAAGGGCAAAAGCGAGTGAATCATGAATAATACGTGCTGATTTCCTCTAGTTATGCTCCGTTATGTTCACAGGCAACCCAGTGAATTTGGATTGTGACTTAAAGTGAACCAGGTGTCTGCCTTTATAAGTCAAAAGCCCATCCTGCCCCTCATTCAGTTGTGTATACACACTGTCTGACACATACAACTCCACTTTTTTGCCATCCGCTAAATCAAACCGGACCAGATAAGGTTCATCCAGTCCGTTTCTCAACATTGCCACCAGAGGAATTGAAGATAATAGCCAGTAGAACACTATTAGACTAAATCCACCAGTGAAGAGCATCCCCCAATACGGCGCTTGACTGGAATTTTCATTAGCTGGTGCACCGAGAATTTGATATCGCTTTCCCTTAACAACTGCTCTTGCGGACTTTTCCTTTGCCATCAGTTTACCGAATATGTAAAAGCGTATAACAGCGTATAGTAAGCAGAGCAGCAGAATGCCGATTAGAGAAATGACTATAATGACGGTCAATTTCAACATAAAATCATTGAATGCATTTTGGTAATATCTTGTTCCCACACCACACCTCCATTAAAACTTGCCAACACCGTCCGTACCAGCATAATTGAATTCGTAACGTATCCTAAACGACAGGCCTCTCCACTACGTCCACCAGACCACTCATATCCGTAGGCAATGACCTGAATCGCTGGAAAAGGTTTCCCTTGTAGGTAAGTAACCCTTCCTGTCCCTGATTAAGACTCATATACACTTCATAAGAAACAGCCAGGACTATCCGCCGTTTCGCACCTAAATCAAACTGAACTCTATATGGTTCGTCTAGTCCGTTCCTGGCGATCCGTTTCCACGGCATTGATGCCAGAAGAGATATCACAATTCCAAAGCAACCAAACTCTGTATCACCAGTCCAGTTATACAAATTACTGGTATCTGTATTCTCTGAAACAGGTATTCCAGGAGTATCACAACGTTTCCCACAGACCGTAGCCCTTATGGTTCTCTCTTTCTGCAATAATCTGCGAAACACATAATGATATAGTGCAAAGAGTAATATAAAAAATATTGCACATCCAGCTAAGACAAATGCGCCGATTGTCCCATCCCCATAACCATAATCCATTAAAAATCTCCCACCACTTCGCAAACGGCTGGTTCATTGTATATACTAAACAACTCTACTGTCCATAATGTGACAGTTAAATACTGCCATAAACTACCGGCTTGAACAGGATTATAAGGATTTAACGATTAGCAGGATTAAATGGAATAGTGTTATCCCCGCCATAAAGAATCTTCTTTCCAAAAGACCCTTTTCGCGTATTTAGCGTTTTTCGCGGTTACATTCCCCAATGAATCTGCGGATAATCGTAACCACAAAACCCAAAAGTGTTATCATGGACCTATCGCTTTATCAGGATAATCTAGATGCTCTTATTCAAACTCACCGGTTTCATCCTCGCGCTGCTCTCAATGATCCTCTACAGTCTGTATATGGTCCCTCGCAAGAAATCATCCATCCCACAGTCTGTCTACACACTCTGGATGGGTGTAGGTATTCTGATAAGCACAACTATCCTGGGGGCAACTACCGGAGGTCTGCAACTGGTAAGCCCGGTGGACTACGTGCTTATGTTTGTCTGTGGAATTGTATGGGCTACCGGCAGCGATGCATACTGCAGGGCAGTGCGAAGTATCGGGCTCTCCAGGTCGACTCCTATCAAGAACATCTCCGCCGCATTAGGAACTCTTATAGGAATTGCAGTCTTCGGGGAGTTCTCTTTGTCAAAAATTCACCCGCTAATAATGGCTGGTCTGGGAAGCATTGCAGTCGTTGCTTCAGCCACCATACTCGGACGGGTTGAAAACATTGATGAATCTATAAACTCCGAATCCCCGGAAAGCGCCACACCGGATAGACGAACGGTTATCAAGGGGGTGCTGTTTGCCCTGTGGGCTGCTGTTGCATACACTATCTACACCGTGCCAATGAAGATTATTTACTCCCACCACGTGACACCATCAGCTTTTCTCCTGTATATGGGACACGGCTGCTTCGTTGGAATGGTATTGATCGGGATTATTGACACATCCAGAAAAGGCCGCAGCATCAGGAGTTTCCTCAAAGGCGGCAATTTACCAAACTGGAAGGCAAGTATAGCACCGCAGTTGTCCGGAGCTATGTGGGCCCTGGGTTCCCTCTTCGCCAACATCGCAGTAAAACACATCGGAGTAGCCATAACCTGGCCAATTACCAAAAGCACCCTCTTCGCAGTGCTTTATGGAGTATACATTCTCAAAGAAGTGGATGTCTCAAAGAACAAAAGAGATCTCTACGTCGGCCTGGTCCTGTCCGTAGTAGGAATAGTCCTGCTTGCCATGGCACTAGGCTAGCGTGCAGCTGGGTCCAATACATTCCACCTGGAACACACAAACCAAATGCCTCTCGGAGAAACATGGCAATAGGATTGATTCCCAACCCAATTCCCCCTTGGCGAAGGGGGCCAGGGGGATTGACTCCCTTCCGCACATTCGCAAATCGAAGCGCCAGCCCAATTCCCCCTTTGAAGGGGGGCAGGGGGGATGTGAACAGAGAATTGAGAAACAAATATTAGTGATTATTCCCCCAACTCACATCCCCCTACCCCCTTCAAAGGGGGAATTATTCTGTGCAAGTCTCAAGGTAATTCATGGTCTATTCCCGCGGCGTCTTCCTGCGCCCCTTCAAATATCCCTCTTCCGGAACTTTCAGCCCTTCTGGCGTAATATGGATAGCCTTAGACAGGTATTCCTTAACAAGCCTGTCAGCCAGTTTCTTGTCAGCACAGACAAGATATATCTCCCCATCATTAATTGAATCCACATTCCAGTTCAGCAAATCGCCGGACTTGCTGGATTTAACAAGTTTCAGCTTGCCATCCCCCACCTTGTAAACTCTCTGGGCAACAAGCCATGGCAAATCCTGAAAACTGAATGTAGTATTCAACACAGGTGATGGAATAAACGAGTCTGTCACAGACTTGCATGCTTCATTTACTGCAACAACCAATGCTGCCTGCTCTCCACATACCAGTGTCCTGACCCACAGAGAACTCCTGTTGGACTTGCTCCAAATGGTTGGATGGGAGAGTTGGATAAGCGGAGCAATCGTCCGAAGTTCCCTAGTTGTCCGTGTGACTACCTGCCAGACTTCGGGAAGCGCTTTCACATTGTGAAACATCATAGTCCCGAAAGCTTCTGTAGATGCCGTGTAACAGAACAGCCCACGTGCTCCACCGCCAATGCCATACAACATGGGAATCCTGGATTCCTCCGGGGAAGGCGCTCTACCGAACCCGCGCATACTGCTCCGGTTGACCATATTTTCAGACCCCTTTTCAATAATCTGAGTAGGTCCTACCCAGGAGTCTATCGGATTGATCCATTCTTCCCAGCAGCCCTGATAGGTCATAGTGAAAGGCTGAGGTGCACACGCCCGTTTGATAATCGAAGCCTTGTCTCTGAACGCAGTCAAAGGCCATCCTAAAGTAACCGTATAGCAGTCAGGATTCGCAAGATCAGCAACTTTGGCGTATGTGAAGTAGTTCGCTGGAGCGAATGTAAGGTCAATGGTTGTCTTGGTAGGTATAAGAGGGTCAACTTTCTCGCAACTCTGTCCCCATTCAGACAATTCCTGCCCATAAGTCCCGAGGCGTTTATGCATAGGTCTGGATTCATCCTTCGAATAGTCACCGCAATCCGGCTCATCCATTGCAAGGTATGAATAGATATTCGCATTACCCACTATCGAAGCATCAGGCGGTTTCAGACCGATGATCATTGCTGTTTTCATGCCGGAAGCTCCATGGTCATTCAGTGTTTCTTTATTAAATGCCGTAAACGAACCATAAGCATCAAACCCGGCAGCTGCGTAACCCTTAGGATCAGCAAACCCGTAGGTCCCGTATCTGGTAAGATCCCCAAACGCCCGCAATGAACCCGCACACCCCAGTTTCCCGGAACCAATCCTGAACATATACCTTTCACCCTGTTTAAAACCTCCATCCGGAGTAATCTTAAACAATGCAAGCCCGGTTGACGTTTTGTCCCCCATCAGTTTCGATGCTTTTCTAGCTGACTTACCATTGATATAAACATCCGTATGTAATTCTCCTGCAGGCACTTCGACATACAAATATGCCGAACGCAAGTCCGGTGCAAATGCAACGGTAGCAAGCCTGGGGCCTGAATAATCCGACTTAACCAGGCAGTCAACGCTTCCGGCTTCACCAAGATCCACTGTAAACACAGTGTCCTTTTTCAATGATTCACGCAGATTGATCGTGATTTCCGTTTCAGATCCTTGAGCAATCACTGCCGGAGCACTTCTCCACCACATCACCCCATAATCAGGTCCGCCTAAATGAGCCTTGATATCGGAACCATCCCAGGAGAGACCTTTCACTGTGACAGGACTCTGTGACTGATTGTGCAGATAAATATATACAGAACCGCCCAGATCCGGATGTTCTTTTTTGGCGTTCATTATAGCCGCATTGCCTTCGAGCGGCACATATTCTTTCGCAATATTAGCTATATGGCAGCTCAAAACAACCTTCACAGGCTGTGCCGCCAATACCTGTACAGCAACCGCAATCAAGACAATAACAAAGCTCAATGCACAAAACTTCATACTCATATATCCTCTCAAATCTAGTTCTATCGTTAATATTCTATCGTGGAGTCTTTCTGCGTCCTTTCAGGTAGCTCTCCGGACGCAGTTGCATGCCTTCGAGGGTCGCTCGTGGGGCTTTTGACAGATATTCCTTTACAAGCTTATCAGCCAGAGCCTTCTTTGCACATACCAAATATATCTCGCCAGCATTTATCTCTTGTTCATTCCATTTAATGGTGCTGCCTGATTTCACAGCACTGACAGGATCCAGTTTACCATCACCGACTTTATAGACATATGCACTCTTCAGCCAGGGCATATCGTCCATTTTAAACGCTGCATTATGCACTGGTGCAGATGCAAAACCATCCTGCTCCGATTTGCCTGCTTCATTCACTGCAACAACCAAAGCTGCCTGCTCTCCACACATCAACGTCCGGACCCACAGCGAAGACTTATCCGATTTGCACAGGACAGTTGGATGCGATAATTGAATCAGAGGAGCAATGACACGCAATAGTCTGCTGGTCCGAGTCTCTTCCTGCCAGACTTCAGGCATTTCGGGACTTCCATGAAATATCATCACCGCAGAGTCCAGCTCTGTAAAAGCCCAGAAAGCAAACAATCCGTGTGCCCCGCTGCCGATAGCATAAAGCATCGGGATGCGGATTTCTTCAGGAGAGGGTGCTCTACCGAATCCCCGGGTCTTGGTCTTATCGATAAACTGCTCTGAACCAAGCTGAGCCAGTTCCACTCTCCCTATATACCGGCCGGTGTCGATAGCCGGTTCTTCCCAGTGACTCTGATAGGTCCCGAGAAATGGCTGCGGTGCGGAGGCGCGTTTTAGTATAGACATCTTGTCCCGGAAAGCTGTTAGCGGCCATCCCAGCACAACTGTATAGCAGTCTGCATTGGCAACATCTGCCGCTTTTGCATACGCAAAATAGTTCTGGGGAGCAAATGTAAGGTCGACAGTCGTGATGGTGGGAGCAGATGGGTCAGTTTTCTCGCACTGATCTCCCCAATTCACCCACGACTGGGCAAGTGTGCCAAGCCTTAGGTGCATCGGCCGTGTTGTGTCCATTGAATAGTCAGCGCAGTCAGGCTCATCCCCGGCAAGATAACCATAAATGTATGGACTGCCAATCATGTAAGGGAGAGGCTGTTTCTCAGACATATGACAGGCAACCTTGATACCAAGCGACCCGAACTCTTGCAGTCCTTTTTCATCCATCAACCCGCACAACAATGTATTAAGACCGGATTCAGCACCGATTTTCGCATTGGGGAGAGCATAAGACCCAAACCTGGCTATGTCACCAAATGCCCTGACCGATCCCGCACATGCCGTCTTACCAAATGATATCCTGAACAAATGCCGGCTTCCCTGCTTGAATGGCCTGGAAGGTGTTACCTTAATAACTGCCATATCACCCGTAGCTCTGCCCCCGAGCAACTCAGCCGATTTTCCCGCAGCCCTGCCATCAACATAGACTTTGACAGCTCCAGCACCTCCACGTTCAACATACAGGTATGCAGAACGCAAATCATGAGTATAAGCAACTGTTAAAAGTCTTGGGCCGGTATATACAACCTTAACGGGACAATCCACTGCACCGGATTCTCCAAGATCAACTGTAAACGTTGTGTCTTTCTTGAGCGATTCTCTGAGGTTAACAATAATCTCAGTTTCCTCACCCGGAGCTACGGTTGCTGGAGCGCTCCTCCACCACATCACACCATAATCAGGCCCACCCAGTCGTGTTTTGACATCAACACCGTCCCAAGCAACCCCTTTTACAGCAACGGGATTGCGGGATTGGTTGTGTAGATATATATAAACAATTCCACCCAGGTCAGGATGTTCTGTCTTAGCTTTCATTATCGCAGCATTGCCTTCAACCGGAACACTCTCACTGACCTCATTGGCTATATGGCAAGTCAAAACAACCGTCACTTCAGGTGTTGCCCAGAGTTGAATCGTAAGTGCCAACAAAGCAGCAGTCAGGATCGGAACATACAACTTCATAACCACAGAACCTTTCGTCCACCGACCAATTCAGGTGTATCCAGTAAACCAGTAAATATTGTCACATAATTGTATCATACAGCTCCTGGCAAGCAGTTATTTGAAGGATATCAGCCTCCATATGTAGCAGTAGAATAGATACACTGACTTGAATGGAGATACAACTTATGCGCTACACCCAGGGTAACCTTGGCAGAGTCTTTGTGGCTTGCCTTGAAGATGGTGAATCCATATATGATGCAGCTGAAGGCATAGCTGCAAAAGAGAATATCGTATGCGGGGCCTGCTGGGCGGTGGGTGGAATGCGCAGAGGAAAAGTAGTCGTCGGTCCAAAAGAGACCACAGGCAAAATAGATCCGCAGCACGTAGAGTTCGATGATGCCCGCGAGATCGTCGGCTTTGGCACTCTGTTTCTTGCAGACGGCAAACCAAAACTTCACTTCCATGCAGCTATAGGCAGAGGAGATAAAGCCATCGTTGGTTGCCCGCGTGATGGAATGGGAGTTTATCTTACTCTGGAAGTGGTCATAATTGAACTCAGTAATGTAGATGCGGCAAGAGAGCTAAATCCTGCATTTGGAGTTCAATTGCTCTCAATACACGGCGGTAATAGTCTTTAATATATGTTCATTTCTAAACAGGAGGCATTTTCATGCTGGAAAAAATCGATCTGAGTTTAAAACTTGATAATGATGAATATGAGAAAGTGCTGCCAAAAAGGCAATTGGAAATGATCGGGCTTCAGCAGAAACTGCGGGAAAAGGAGCGCCCTGTCATTATTATGTATGAAGGATGGGACGCTGCCGGAAAAGGCGGGAATATAGCGCGAATGACTGAAAAACTCGACCCCCGCGGTTACAGAGTATATCCTATTGCTGCTCCAACTGAGACCGAGAAATTGCATACATACCTGTGGCGCTTTTCGACACGTGAACCTGAAAAAGGACAGATCGTCATTTTCGACCGGAGTTGGTACGGTAGAGTACTGGTCGAAAGAGTGGAAAAGTTCACTCAAAAAGCCGACTGGGCCAGGGCATATGATGAAATAGATGCATTTGAACAGTATCTGACTGGCAATGGCGTAATCCTGATCAAGTTCTTCCTGCATATCAGCAAAAACGAACAGGAGAAAAGGTTCAAGGACAGGGAATCCGATCCGTTCAAACAGTATAAAATCACACCTGAGGACTGGCGAAACCGTGGGAAATGGGACGAATATCTGGAAGCAACCGAAGACATGCTGACCAGAACGAATCTGGGGTGTTCTCCCTGGAACATAGTCCCTGCTGAATGTAAAAGATATGCCCGTATATATACTCTGGATGCCGTTATCAGAAGAATAAAAGAAGAGTTGTAAAACAACCTGGAGGATAAGAGACATGGAACTCAGAGAAGTAATTGAAAAGAGAGCCAGCGTCCGTAAGTTTAAAGCTGACGCTGTTCCTGTAGATGACTTGAGAGAAATGGCTGCACTCGCCGGCCGCGCACCCAGCGTAAACAACACCCAGCCTTGGAGATTTGTAGCGGTAACCAATAAAGACACCCTCCATTGTATGTCTAAGTCTGTAAAGGATAAGTTGAACATTCTTTTACCTGATGGCGACTCCGAAGAGGCTGCAAAGGCCAAAACGCAGGTAAGCTGGTTCTCTACATTCTTCGCAGATGCCCCTGCGGTGATGGTTGTCCTGGCACGCCCGTATGAAGCAGTTGTAGACAAGGTTATAGGGTCCGGTACTGTCAGCCACGACGACATAAATGAGATACGCGGTCATCCGGACATCCAGAGCATCGGCGCTGCTGTCCAAAACCTGCTTTTAGCTGCTGTAGACATGGGATATGGAGCCTGCTGGCTCAGCGGACCATTAGTTGCGAGGCAGGAAATAGAGTCATGTCTCGAGATAGATTCCCCCTGGAGAATCGCTGCAATGGTAGCCATAGGCAAACCAGCCTCTGAAGTCACCCAAAGGGAAAAGAAACCAATCGAAGAAATATTTGAGATTAAGTGATAGTTGAAAGTTGAAAGTTGATAGTTGATAATTGGGAATTGTCATCCTGAACGTAGAATTTGTCATCCTGAACGCAGTGAAGGATCTGCTTTTTTAGGTCAATAAGCAAAGCAGATCCTTCGTTCGTTCTAAGAAACCACCAGGTTAGGACGGCAATATAAGTTGCCATAACTAGTCCCGGTTTCTAATTGAAATAACTTTGCACCCATAACTGGGGGGTTGGAGAAAAGAATGGGTTCTATGGAATTGCTGGATATTATACATAAAGCCAAAATCATTGCCGTTGTGCGGGGAGATTCAACTGTAAAAGTCCTCAAGGCAGTAGATGCAATAGTAGATGGCGGGGTATCTGTAATTGAAATCACATTTACCAATGAAGACCCCTGCAAGCTGATAGAATGCAATGCAGGTAAAGCTGACCGGATTGTAGGTGCGGGAACTGTTCTCAGCGTCGAACAAGCAAAGTCTGCAGTGGCAGCCGGAGCTCAGTTTGTAGTCAGCCCCTGCATCGTGCCTGAAGTTATCAACTACTGCCTGAATGCAGGGGTGCTTGTTCTGCCGGGAGTCTTTACACCTACCGAAGTATATACCGCCCTGCAGCTCGGTACACAAGTATTAAAGCTCTTCCCCGGTTCAATCGGTGGAATCGAGCATATGAAAACACTCAAAGGTCCATTCCCGGATATCAAAATCGTCCCAACCGGTGGAGTGGACAAGAGCAACATAGCTAAGTGGCTGCAAGCTGGCGCGTTGGCTGTTGGACTGGGTTCCAACCTGGTGCCAAAGGATTTGATCGCCGCAGAAGATCACGATGGTTTAAAAAGACTGGCAGCTGAAACTATAGCTGCTGCAAATACGTAAGAAGAGGTATGACTGTATTGGATATCGCAGAACTCCGGAAGAAAATCGATGCAATTGATGAACAGATGGTCGAACTCATCAATAAAAGAGCTGAATGCGCCCAGGAAATCGGCAAGCTTAAGGAAGTTAAGACCGAAAGCATATTTGCCCCTGAACGGGAGGTTCAGGTACTCTCCCGTGTTCTGACCAGCAACAAGGGTCCTTTGAGCGATAAAACTATATCTGCAGTCTTTCGGGAAGTCATATCAGCCTGCAGAGCACTGGAACGTCCAATATCCGTCTGCTATTTTGGACTTGCAGGCAGTTATACCCATATAGCAAGTATGATGAAATTCGGTGACTCCACCGAATACATTTCCTCCAGCACAATCCCTGATGTATTTAATGATGTCGAAAAGAGGAGAGCAAACTATGGTGTGGTTCCAGTGGAGAACTCTACTGAAGGGATAGTAAACCACACCCTTGATATGTTTCTGCTTTCCGACTTGAGAATATGTGCTGAGGTGTATACCCCTATTTCACACTGCCTGCTGTCCAGTGGAACAGACATCAAACAGATTAAGCGCGTATATTCGATGCCTCAACCTATCGCCCAGTGCCGTAACTACCTGGCCGCACACCTGCCCGGTGTTGAAATTCTGGAGGTTTCCAGTTCGTCAAAGGCAGCAAGGATGTGTGAGGGTTATCCATCGAGTGCTGCAATTGCTTCCAATCTATCTGCAAAAGAGTACGGGCTAAACATTCTGATGGAGGGGATCGAAGACAATCCCAACAACAAGACCAGATTCCTGGTTGTCGGATACTCAAAACCCCAGCCCAGCGGGCACGACAAGACATCAATTGTCTTTGCAGTCCCGCACAAGTCAGGTTCACTATTCAGCGCACTCAAAGTCTTTAATGACAACGGAATTAACCTGACAATGATCGAGTCCCGCCCGACCAAGCAGATGCCGTGGGAATATATATTCTTCATAGACTGCCAGGGACACGAGCAGGACCCACAGGTCATTGCATCCGTTGAAAAGCTCAAAGAAATGACCCAGTTCGTAAGAATCCTGGGCAGCTACCCAGAAGCCGAGTGAAGGGAACAGGCTTTAGACTTTAGACTGCAGGCTTCAGGAAGGGAATTTCACGCGGGGATGCGGAGGACACAGAGAAAATATTTCCAGGAGTATAGATTTCAGTTATCAAAGTTAGGAATAGATCGACAGGTTGTCAGGTCAATCCCCCTACCCCCCTTCTCCAAGGGGGAATTAGGTAGAGAATCTCCTGACTCCCTATTCTGACTCCTGACTCCTGTCTCCCAATTCTGGATTCTGGATTCTGACTTCTGGATTCTTACAAACCAACAATAATCGGAGGATTATCGATGCTCAACTCGCTTAATTTGAATGGAGTTTGGAAGGCTCGCGCGTTTGACGGGCAGCACGGAGACCCTGGTGCGCATGTACTGGAGAATGTGCTTGAAAGAGGCTATATAGAAGCTCAGGTTCCCGGCGAACTGCACCTTGACCTGGAAAGACAGGGATTGATACCTGATTGCCGGATTGGTATGAATGCTCAATCCGCCAGGTGGGTTGAAGAGCAGATGTGGGTCTACCGCACGCACTTCACGGCACCAGCAATCAATGCATCAGCAAAAGTATGCCTGGTCTTCGATGGCCTTGATCTGGTAGCTGAAATATACCTGAATGGGGAACTTGTCGGTTCACACGCAAACTTTTTCACCCCCTGTCGTGTTGATGTTACAGGCAAGCTCAAAGAAGGCGAAAATCTCCTTGCAGTCAAACTGGACAGCGGGCTGTATTGGGCAGGAGATAAACCATCCAAACCGTACAACACAGCCATAGACTGCCTGCTCCACAAGAGGTCCTGGCAGCGCAAGCCCCAGTGTCAGTTCTCCTGGGACTGGAACCCCAGACTGGTCAATGTAGGTATATGGAAGGGAGTCCGGTTGGAGTGGACGGACACCGCACGCATAGATGCTGTCACCGTCTACCCTGAACTAGCCGATGATCATTCCTCTGCCAAACTGATTGTTCGCCCGTTTATTGAAAATGTTGCTCAGGAAACCGTTGATGCACAGATCGTGGTTACTCTCAAGGAAACTGGAGCATGCGTTACTCATAATGTAACCCTGGCGCCTGGAATAAACAAGAACGATCTTTGTGTTGAAGTGATCAACCCCAAACTATGGTGGCCAATTCCACACGGAGAACAGAACCTCTATACTGTTGATATCAAAGTTGTTGTTGCAGGAAATACCGTAGACACAGCAACAAGGCGAACCGGGATCCGGAGCGTCAAGATATGCCGTGATAAACACCCGGTAGAAGGCAACTACTTCATAATAACAATCAATGGCCGCCCGATATTCGCCAAAGGTGGTAACTGGGTCCCGGCTGATATCATATATGCCCGCGTCACTTCCGAACGTTACAGGGAACTTGTTCAACTGGCAGTAGATGCGAACTTCAACATGCTCCGAATCTGGGGGGGCGGTCTCTATACTGACAATGCACTCCTCGAAGCCTGCGATGAAATGGGCGTGATGGTCTGGCATGACTTTATCTTTGCCTGCTCACAGTATCCTGTAGACGATAACGAGTTCTTTGAAAACGTCAAAGAAGAGATAACCTACAACGTACGGGATCTCTCCCCCCACCCCAGCCTGGTTGTATGGTGTGGAAACAATGAAATCGAGTGGGGAGATTGGGACTGGGGATATGATAAACTCAAACCCCATCCCCATTACTACCTGTTCCACAACACAATTCCCAGGACGATCCTTGCTGAAGATCCATCCAAACCATATTGGCCGAGTTCACCATATTCGGAAGAGCACAGGCCCCCGAACGATCCAACAACCGGAGATCAGCATCCATGGCATGTCAGTCTCGGGGAAAACAAGACCAACTTCTGGGCCTACAGAAACGATGTCAGCAGGTTCCCCAACGAAGGTGGATTCCTTGGAGCATCTACTCCGGCAAGTATGAGAGAATTCCTGCCGGAATCTGAGCGTAAACTGTTCAGCCCCAGCTGGGAACTCCACGATAACGCCTGCAACTACTGGACAAAAGATGGTCTGTGTTACGAGAGTGTAACTGACTGGTTGAATATAAAACCTGAAGATGTCGGCTTCGAGGACTATCTGTTCTACAGCACAGTCGTCCAGTCTGAAGGTCTGCAGGAATACATCAACAACTTCAGAAGAAGAATGCATAGCACTTCTTCCGCCATATTCTGGATGTATAACGACTCATGGCCACAGAGCCATGGTTGGACCATCATTGACTACTACCTGCGGAAGAAACTCTGCTTCCATCCGGTCCGTAGAGCATTTGCACCAGTGCATATAGTTCCTGCGATTGATGGAGATGTCGTCAACATCTACGGTATTAATGAGACTACTGAGGACTGGACCGGCGATGTCAGGTACGGACTGTTCAAAACAACCGGAGGGCTGCCTGTAGACATAAAAGCATCGGCAGTTATTCCATCCAACCAGTCGATAATCCTTGGGACTGTCAAAATGGAAGATTGGGAGGCTCTGGGAGCCAATTACAGTGGTGTTTTCGCCAAATTATCCAGTAACGGATGCCTGGTAGCCCAAAACCGGCTGCTTATGGCAAAATACTGGGATATTGACTGGAAAGCTCCAAAGATTAAGGTTTTCAGAGATGGTAACAAAGCAGTATTCAGCTCTTCCGCATTTGCTTGGGCAGTCTGCATCGAGATTGATGGTGAGACTGAAGTACCGGACAACTGCTTTGATCTGATTCCTGGTGTTGATTACTCAATCGACTGGCCAGAAGATGCCCCACTCCCGGAAGTTATAAAATATGCTTCCGAATTATTTCTGATACAGTGAGGGCAAATGCAACAGCAATTACCCCTGCGTAAATAAGGCCAGGTTCGCCTGGCCAATACTTCCCGTAAAGGTGTCAAACATGAGAAATTATACTGTCAATGTGATTGTAGTCGGTATGTTGGCATTACTGACTATTATGGCAACAACATCAGTATATGCCCAGAATCCTGAGACTCCACTCCCTGCTGCAGTAGCTGCAGCCAGAACTGCACTTGTGAGAATTCACGTTGTCTCTACGAACTATGAACAAGGGCGTGAGATCAAACAGGAGTCATTCGGAAGCGGAGCGATTATATCGGCCGATGGTTATATCATCACAAACCATCACGTAATAGATGATGCAGAACACGTTGTCTGCACTCTGACAGACCGCAGAGAGATCGAAGCCAAAATCATCGGCACAGATCCTCTTGCAGACATTGCCGTAATCAAACTGCCGGCTAATCCTGCATCTCCCTATCCTGTAACCTCTTTCGGTGACTCTTCAACACTAAAAGTTGGCCAGTCGGTGTATGCTCTGGGGTGCCCACTTGCTATTTCACAATCAGTGACACAGGGTATTATCAGCAACACTGAAATGGTAATGCCGGATTCATTCGGCACAGAAAGCTTTAAGCTTGAAGGTGAAGATGTCGGATCGATTGTTTTGTGGATTGGTCACGATGCTCTTATAGAACCGGGCAACTCCGGCGGACCGCTGGTGGATGACTCCGGTAACATAGTTGGAATCAATGAGATCAGCTTTGGACTCTCAGGAGCTATCCCCAGCAACCTTGCTTCCAGAATCAGTGCAGAATTGATTAGCAAAGGCAAGATCGAACGGAGCTGGCTGGGACTGCAACTGCAGCCTCTACTGAAATCAGGTGGAGTGCAATCAGGGGTAATGGTTTCGGATGTGTCGGCAGGTACTGCCGGAGCAACAGCAGGCATCAAACCGGGAGACATTCTGCTTTCGATTGGCGATCAACAGTTCACTGCCAAGTTCAAAGAACAGATACCTGGAATCAATCAGTATATCTATTCTCTTCCAGTCGGTCAGGCTGTGAAGGTAAAGATTCTCAGAGACAATGCTGAGATGACTATCGATTCAAAAACAGACTCACGACCCGCAGTTGCTGAAAAACAGCACGAACTCAAGAGCTGGGGAATATGCGGAAGCAACCTCAATTACTACGATCAAAAAGAGATGCAGTTGGAATCCCAGGATGGTGTATTGATCACCAGCTTCCTACCCAGCGGTCCTGCAGGCGCAGCTAAGCCTACCCTGAACGAAGGTGATATCGTAACCAAAGTGGCAGATACACCAGTCAAAGACATGGATGGTCTGAGAAACCTTACTAAGACACTCACATCAAATGGCACTAAATCAGTGCCTGTTATAGTAGAGTTCCTGCGCGAAAAGGATCATTATGCTACTGTTGTTAAGCTTGGAAAAAGCGAGACTACAGAGGCTGGTCAAGAGATAAGTAAAGCTTGGCTGCCTGTGGAATCTCAGCCGCTGACCCGTGAACTTGCAAAGGCTATGGGTATTGCAAAAAAAACCGGTGTCAGAATCACGCGGGTCTTCCCTGAATCCAACGCAAGCAAAGCCGATCTGAAAATCGGTGACCTCATCCTGAAACTTGATGGCGAACAGATACCTGCACAAGAGATGGATGACGTAGAGGTTTTCCCGAGTATCATCCGCCAATACGAGATCGGAACTAAGGTAAAATTGAGCATCCTCAGGGATAACAAACCGCTGGATGTTACAGTAGAACTGGTAGCTGCCCCCAAACCTGAGTCAGATTTTGCAAAGCACGATGACGATATATTTGAATTCCAGGCTCGTGACATTGCATTCACCGACCGCAGCAAAGGCAAAGTTACAAAGGAATCACAGGGAGTTTATGTTAACTCCGTATCTACTGGTGGCTGGGCTGCACTTGCTCAGTTGCAGACTGGTGACGTTATCACACAGATCAACGGGGTATCGATTAGCGACCTTGAGAAGCTAAAAACTACCCTCACTGAAATCGCCAAAACTAAGCCTGTGTATGTCGTATTCCGCGTACAGCGCGGCATCCACACCGCATATCTGGAGGTCAAACCCGAATGGCCCGAATAATGAAGGCTACATTTATTACACTGCAATTAGCGCTGTTTCTACTGGCGTCCGCAGTAGTTTTCTCTGCTGATATTCAGTCCCAGGTGGGACGCGCAATCTCAGCAAAAAACTCAAAAGCAATCGTCACCATTGAACTTGTTCTGGAAGAAAATGCGTCGTATGGTGGCCAGAGCGAAAAGCGCGAAACAAAGATGAGCGCTACCGGCACTGTCATTGATCCATCGGGACTGGTAGTGACTGCTCTGTCACAGATCGACCCTATGTCCCTGATGCCTGATACAAGTGGAGAGGATTTCAAACTTACGATTAATGTTACGGATGCCCTGATCCGGCAGGACGATGGGACAGAGATCCCGGTTGACGTGGTAGTAAGAGACCGCGATCTTAACCTTGCGTTTCTAAAACCAAAGACACCTGTTACGACAAAATTGCCATATGTTAACCTGGCAATTGCTTCTAATCCATTACAACTTGACCGAGTTTTAACCATCTACAGATTGGGCCAGGTAGCAGGCAGATCAATAGCCTGTGGATTTGACGATGTAATGGGGGTTGTAGTCAAACCTAGAAAATTCTTCGTGATCAGCAACCCCTACGCCCAGGGTGGCCCTGCATTCACCATGGACGGCAAATGTGTAGGTATAGTTGTAAGAAAATCAAGTGTAAAAAGTGCTGCAAGGACTGGAGGAATGCAGGAAACACTGATGGTAGTAATGCCCTCAGACACAGTCATGCGTGCAGCAGAACAAGCAAAGAAACCAAAAAACAATAAATAGGTAAGAGTTCAGACTTTGTAGAATATCGAGGATTTGTCATCCTGAAGAATGAAGGATCTGCTTCTCTCTTTAAAAACTGCGTTCGTGCTGAGCAGAGTCGAAGCTTGAACATTGAGGTAAAAGCTTCCAGCCATCTTTCCCTGAGTATAACAAAGGGAAGATGGCTCACTGTAATGGGTGGTGATTTCCAAATCGCTGCCCTCACCTCAATCACACACGAGCATTTCGACGGGCTGATGACTTAGCAGCAATACGCTTAACAACTCCGCGGATAAACAGACCAATGGCCTTTGCGGGACGTTCAAATGGAAGTGGTTTGGCTAGCTCCTGATGTTCAGCTTCAGTCAACCGTCCTGGGGAGAAGCGCCGTTTGACTCTGAAGACTGCATTGTTGTCTGCTCTTACAAACTGCTTGAATAACCAGTATGTGAACGGATTTATACCTTTGCCTTTGTAAACACATGCCGCAAAGTCTACTATATAAGGTATCCCATCTTTACCAGCCAGTACATTTCCATATGTCCGCAAGTCACAGTGTGCCACTCCACGTTCATGAATCCGATCAACTGAACATTTGAGTTGTTCGTAGAAATCGTCATCATAAGCGTTGAGTCCCATCGCAGCAATATCATCGTGCGCAATATATTCCATTGCAAGCGCATAAGCATCAATTCGGCCTATAACAGTGGGGACACCCCGGACACCAACCAGTTTCAACAGTGCTCCATGTTCACGACGAACCAGTATCCGTCCAACAATCTCCCTGAATGCCGGAGAACTGTTGTGGAAGTCTTTGACAGCAATACGCTTACCATTCCACTCCACTACTCGTAGATCAGGCCTGGTTCCACCCGCGATCCTGTGGAGATGTATTGTGTGGGTTTCAATCCACTCCCTTGTCAATTCATCTTCCGGGCAGGTGTTTTCCAATATGCGTTGTTTTTCAGGTATAAAAATCATAATTTCCGCAATCAGCAGTATCTTCTAGCTTCATCAAGAACAGCAAGGTAGTTATCTACCGGGATATAACTGGTCACCCAGTTTCCCATACCGAGACAATATCCTCCCCCTGGTAGGCACACATCAAGGGTTTCACGGACTCTCTGACGGATAGCCTTTTCGTCATTTCTGACAATGAAGTCTACATCCAGTCCACCCAATAAAGCAACTCGATTCCCCCACAAACGCTTGGCCTCAGTTACAGGAGTAATAACATCCTCAAATGAATGCTTAGCATCCATCCCCACATCATCGATCAAATCACCCATGATCTCTTGCACCTGCCCACAGGAGTGAACAAAAAATAATTTATTGTTATCATGAGCAATTTTGGAAAATCTCCTGTACCAGGGAAGAAAATAATTGCGTATACTTCCCGGATCTACGATCAATGAAGTCTTGAATCCAAAATCATCACTGCTGTATATGACATCGACACATCTGTAATTGCTGAGGGTCCGGACAAGACTCTCTACAAAATCCCCCACCCGCTCACATATCTGTGCTACAAAGTCCGGTTGCTCAAACAAGCTAATACATAAATTCTCAAAGCCCAACAAATCCCGCACTGTTTCAAAATGATGGACAGTATGATTAATACCCATATTCTCAGGTAGATTGCGCTCATACCAGTCGAGTTGAGAAAAATCCACATTATTTATATTTGGCCAGGGATATTTGTCGATATCTTCCGGGCAGGATATTGGCCCGCTGTGCTCCTCTACCCATTTTCCTTCATATAGTGGAAAAGCACTGCCCGGCAGTTTAACTCTGAATATTTCCTGAGAAATAAACTCAAATATCCGAATATCCAGCAGCCATGGGTACTCCCTGGCAGATTCATCCAGACCATGAGCCAAACTAAAACGTTCGGCTATCTGAGATTTTATAGAATCATCAACCGCATGTTCCCACATAAACACCCGCAAAGGAGTACCCTCACGCTTGATATTCCTAAAAAACCCCACCTTATCCAGTTCAGGAGCCGCAATCAACAACACATACCTCTAGTATTCTTGAAATACCAGTTACTATTATAGCATTAGACACAAATTGAAGTCAGGGGGAAGGGAAGACGGGGTGAGTGGGTGAGTGGGAGACATGGAGACAAAGCAGGCATCGATTATGTCTTCGGACTTTGTGTTTCACATAATTAAAAGCACAGTTTATTTTACAAACGTATTGTCAACAATCCCTCCCCATCTCCCAGTCTCCCCATCTCCAAGTCTCCCCATCTCCCACTCTCCCACTCTCCCCGTCTCCCACTCTCCCACTCTCCCCGTCCACTAAAATCTTCCCTTCTCCCCTTCCAATATGGTAATATATATACGTAGCAAGGGGGAGTAGCTCTTTGCGGCAGAGTCAACATACTGGTAAGGCCGTTAATCCGGTAATACCTGGTTCTGCCGAACCTCCCAACAGGTTTAGTGAGACCTTTGTGTCCTGTCAGCATATATAGGACGCAAAGGTCTTTTCGTTTTTTCAGGAATCGCGGTTTGAGTCATCTCAATTTTCGCCTGCAACGAAAATCTACCGGACTCGCCACGAATGGACGGAAACATCCTATTTCCGATGGAGGACGCACTTGGAAGCATTTCTGATCTCAATGGGTATGATCTTTATAGCTGAGACAGGTGACAAAACCCAGCTCGTGGCCCTTTGTCTGGCAACCCGTTTTAATCCTAAGATCGTCCTGGCAGGCATATTCGTAGCTACTTTGATGGTTCATGTAGTGTCAGTCCTGCTGGGAGGCGGGGTATCCAAATTTGTACCCGCAAGCTATATCAGCCTGGCAGCAGGAGTTGCGTTCATTATCTTCGCTCTCTGGACTCTAAGAGGAGATAGTCTGAACCAGGAAGAGTGTGACAACATTCAGGGAAAATCACCTTTCTGGCTGGTCTTCACAACATTCTTCCTTGCTGAACTCGGAGATAAAACGATGCTCAGTACCATAACTCTTGCTGCTAAATACCCCCTGATACCTGTTTGGCTCGGTTCAACTGTTGGGATGGTATTGGCCGATGGAATAGCAATTGTCATAGGGCTCATGTTGGGAAAGAAATTACCGGAGAGAGCTATCAAGATTGGAGCTGCGATTATATTCCTGATTTTCGGATTCTACAACGGCTACCAAGGCGCAGTCAAAGCCCCGGTATCAGCCATTACAGTGGCTGCATTGATTACTGTAGCATCATTCGTAGGATTCCTGTTAATTCTGAGACATGATAAATCAAAACTCGCAACAACATTAGCTCAATAACTATCATTGTGGTTGCTGTTATCCGATATAACCATTACATTATAATGCAGGCTCCAAGCTTCATTCAATACAGGTGGCGATCATTAAATCGCCGCCTGCACAAAAAACCATGAAGCCTGTTTTTCTTCCCCATTTCCGTGTATTCAGTGTATTCCGTGGTTGTATAGAATTCCCTTCCCTACTTCTGAGCCCGTTCATCTGGTTGCTGATAGTTCCCTCGTGTGAAATCCGGGAATGGCAATGGAATATTGCCCCAGGCTACCGATATCTCCGAGAGAGGTCCGGGAGCACTCCAGGAAGCTGCATCATATACATCCATATCAGGTGCCATACCATTGCGATAGCACTGGATCAAGCGGTAGTTCATTATAAAATCCATGCCGCCGTGTCCACCCAACTGCCGTGCCAGTTCACCGTGCTCTTTCCACAACGGGTGTTCATATTTCTCTTTGTAGGGTTCAATAGATTCCCAATCGTGTTCTGCACCGCTGTCAAAGAAAATCCGTGGAGGCCAGTCGCAGAACGCACCTTTGGTGCCCTGCAAGAGGTTGATACGGCTGTAAGGTCTTGGGGTCACTATGTCGTGCTGAAGCATCACAGTTCTACCAAGCGCAGTTTTCAAAATCGAAGTATTCATATCACCGGCAATGTAAATCTCTTTACCCTTTGGATCATCAGGTTCCAGATGGGAATCTCGATATTCTGCAAGTGATGCAGGCTGACTGCTCATTGATACAAGCCGGGTAAACCTGTCCCCACGGTTGATGTTCATATACCACGCGACCGGACCAAGACCGTGAGTTGGATAGTGATTGCTGTCACGTGTTATATGTGGCTCACGCCTCCAGCATCCCTCACCTACATCCGCCAGCAGTATCTCTCTCAAGTCGTGGATATAAGCTGCTTCACCGTGAGTGATTGTCCCGAACAACCCTTCCCGGGCCATATTCTGAACCATCATCTCAGCATATTCATAACAGCAGTTTTCCAGAATGACGCAATGCATGCGAGTGCGCTCGGATGTATCAACCATTTGCCAGCACCCTTCGAGTGTATTGGCTGCAGGAACTTCAACTGCTGCATGCTTGCCACACTCCATAGCATACACAGCCATTGGGACATGTAAGTCCCATGGAGTGCAGATGTAAACTAAGTCTATGTCATCACGCTCACACAGCTTATGCCAGTCCTGTTCGACTGCAGGCGTTGGCTGGCCGGCATTTTCTACAGCATCTTTAGCGCGGAGTGCGAACTCTTCGCATGCGTCATTGATGGCGGTTATCTGACTGCCTTCAACGGCTAATACTTCGTTCAGCTGCCCGAAACCACGGCCACCGACTCCGATAAATCCCACTCTGACCAGTTCACGCTTCTCAAACGGTACACCCAGCATTGTCTCGCCTTGTCGTGGCGGGATAGTATCTACATATTTCAGTGCTTCCTGCGCAGTATCGCAAACCTCTTTTATCATCTGTGCTCCAATCCACAATTTATCGGATTAATCCGCCTATTGCAACTTCGTATGATTGCTTGTTTGAGTATACCCTACTTTTAAACTGACATCAATATATACAACAATTTGCGCAGGTCATGAAGGTAAACATTAGGTATACATAAAAGATATAATATAGAACAATAATGCGTCAGTTACCTTCGTTTCCCTGGGAGGGTATTATGTTCACAGAAATGGATATCTTCATTGGCGGACTTGACAACGTCAATATATACCGCATCCCCTCAGTTATCCTTGCTCCTGGTGGAACTATTCTGGCATTCATAGAAGCCAGAGAGGGAGATGATGGAGACCCAACCGACCTCGCACTCAAGCGCAGTTTGTATACTGGTGAGCAGGACAAAGACCGCATGCTCAATGGCTACCCGAGAGGCTTCGGTTATGGAGCCAAATGGCAGCCGATGCAGACCGTAATTGCCGGTGAAGGACAGGCCATAATGAACCCCTGCCCTGTTGTAGATAAAAGTACCGGACGGATCTGGCTCCCGTGTTATCAAGTCTTCGGGGGGCTGCAAGAACACCTGAAAGATTCACTTGCAGGTGATTTCCTGCTAACATGGAGCGATGATGAAGGCATCACATGGGCACCCCCACGCAATCTCACCGGGATTATTCCGCGATTCATTCCAGGCCCGGGAGTCAGCGTGCAGATGCGAAATGGCCGCCTGGTAATTCCTGGATATTGGTCACCTGACGCAAACACCCCTACGCGTTCATGTGTAGTATACAGCGATGATCATGGAGAAACCTGGCATCAAGGTTCACAAGTGAAAGCTGACTCCGATGAGTCCCAGACAGTGGAACTCTCAAACGAAACCCTGATGCTGAACTGCCGAAGCAACGAAGGCAAGGAATGTCGACATGTAGCGCTCAGCGTTGATGGGGGTGAGACCTGGTTTGAGGAGTTTCACGAACCTGCACTGACCGATCCAGTCTGCCAGGGAAGTCTGATCCGGCAACCGGACATTACTGCACAGAACTCAATACCAATGCTGCTTTTCGTCAACTGTAACGCCATCGACAGAACAAATCTTACAGTAAAAGTGAGTGTCGATGATGGGAAGACTTGGAGCATCGAGAAGATTATCCAGCCCAATCAGGCAGCCTACTCATGTGCAGTAATTCTAAAAGATGGGAGCTTGGGTGTCCTCTACGAAACCGGTAAAGAGCACCCCTATGAAAAAATATCTTTTGCTCATTTCGATATAAAGTGGCTTCTGGATAGCCATGCATAATTAATAGATTGAAAGAAACCTGCATTACGGAATAATATGACAGGATATTAAGTTTGTTTACACTGACATTTGTGTTAGTTTCTATCATTTTCTATGTCTATTGGGGGGATATAGTTTTCAGCCTGGAAATATTCCATGCTATTCACATTCTAATATCCGGTATGTTCACATTTTCATTATTTACATTACTAACTCCAATTACTACTAACTTTATGTATACTTGCTCTGGCATTTTATGTTAAATAAGTGTAATATAGAGCATGTATGGATATTATTATCTAGGCCGTTTTATTCGCCAAACTTCGATTTTGCTATAATAGAGATATAAGCTGAATCAACCATGAATAATACGGGCTTTGTTAAATTGCAACACAGGTGAGTTATGAGGGGACGGATACGAATCATACCTTTGTGGGCAGCAGCATCATTGGCTGGACTCGCAGCAATCATAGTGGTGGGAAGTATTGCTCCTATCAGGCATTGTGCATTTGGAATGGGTATTCTGGCTTCTTATCTGATGTCAAAGTACTATGCGCGTCGCGAAAAGTTCAGCGATTTCGGCCAAACACTAGATATGCCCGATACAGTTTGGCTTAAAGAAAAACGACTGCTAATGCAGGGTATCGTAGATAGACAGACTGCGGATCTTGCCCGAAAGCCGATTAGAGCAAGAATTGTATCAAATATAGAAGGCCGCACAGCAGTGTTCGCACGCATATCGGTATCTGGTCAGATGCTGATATCAACTAAAGCAATAGTAGAGCACAGTGGTGACGAACTGGACTTCCTCATATGTAATGCTATCCTTTGTGACCGGTCAGCGCATTGGCAGACAGTAAACATGGTAATGACCGGGGCTGCATTCATTTTTCTTCTGTTTATGAGTGAATATATTCACACTGCGCATTGGGGAGAGTTTTTACATCAAGCAGGTATAATGCTTGCACTTATTACCCTGGTATGGATCATCTATGGCACTGGTGCCCGATTTATAAACAACAAGCGTGAATGGGCATTAAAAACTGCGATGGACTATACAGGAAAACCTTTACCAGCTGCAACAGCAGCTCTGAGTTCATCAACTTTCAAAGACATTCCCGAAGGCATCCGCTTGAAACTGGAGGAAATCAGAAGACTCGGTTTCATCCCGCAGGGAGATGGAGACCTGGACTGGCTCCGGAACAGTTAACTATAATACAGGCTACCAACCTACCCAACATTTCAGCTCTGCAATAATTGATTGTGGTGCAGGCTTCCAGCCTGCCTTACCACTCGTTCAAGCACCAGCCACCATCCCAACAATCTCTTCCCCACTCATCCATTGAATCCTGTCAGCATAAAACCTGTTGAGCCTGTCAATAGCAATCCGATAGACTTCAAAACCGCTCTCTCTGCCATTTGTATGCAGTGACTGTATATGGGTTAAGAAAATAAGAGGTCTACCCGATCGAATCACATCCACAAATGTCCCGGACTCTCCATCATCTGAAATAAAAGCGTCAGCATCGGAGGCTATCCTTTCAGGTTCAGGTATTCCGCTGGCATACAATACTCCGTCAATGTCATTGATTAAAGGAGGAGTCTTCACCGCTGCAAAACCTTCAGGATTTCTATAGATAACCTTCGGATCTACCCAACAGTCATTAAATATCAGTACATTCTTCGCACCGTAAATCTTCGCCACTGAGTCCAGCGCAGCCTTCCCGAAATCTGCATTGTGTTCTACAGGTATGGACCAGCACATAGTGCACCCACCTGCAGTAATCCCAGCATTGCTGAGCTTCTGCATCGCGTATGTAAGGTAAGCAGTCTTTTGCTCAACAGTCAGATCTGCGAAGTATTCGTTCTCCCTCTGATCAGTACCAGTGATAGCTTCCTCGTTGACTATATCCCAGGGCATAAGGTGTGTAATTATTTCCGGAGTAATAGTCCAGTTCGGTTGATAGATCACCTTGATAATCTCAATCCACTCCAGCCGTTCCCCCATACTGTGTCCAGGATATTCACCCAGTGAACCATCAATAGCTGCTACACCTCCACACACAGGCACAACAGAGAACTTCCCTTTAACACCATTTTCAAGCGCCCATTCCCCAAACCTGCGATAGAATGAGTTAGAAGCCTCCGTTATCTCTCCCGGATGCCCGGTAGTCCCCGCATTAAAAAACGGCCCCGGATCATCAACAATCATGCAGACTGGTATTTTATCCATCCCACTCACCTCCCTAACATTCAAGTCCCCGCCAATTCCCCATTGAAGAAGGGCACAAAACCAGTTCCCCTTTGGAGAAGAGCACAAAACCAATTGCCCCCTTGAAGAAGGAGGCGAAACCAATTGCTCCCTTGGAGAAGGGGGCAAATCCAATTCCCCCTTGGAGAAGGGGGCAGGGGGATTGATTCCCTTCCATACACTGAATTGTGGTGCAGGCTTCCAGCCTGCCATCCCTCGGGATTAATAGAAGGAACGAATGATCTCCGCTCGGGTGCGATTTTTAATCGCACCCGAAACAGAATCCCAATTTCACTTCACTATCTTATATATATGCATCCCAAAGTCCTTAAAATCATCAACAAACTTGCCGTTGCTGACAGCTACTTGCCGGGTCTCCCCAACGACCTCTGCTGACGCTTTACCTTTAAGCCCTTTCAAAACGAACTCAGCCGTAGTCTCCCCATTGCGCATTGCCACTGCAAAGATGTATGTATTCCCACCATACTTCTTGACCATAACGTCCACCGGCACTGCCTTATTGCTGCTGGCAATTGTGGCGCCGTCCCCTATGTTGGGAGTATTCAGCACCGGAGCCAGTTCGGTTACCTGTTTATTTATCTTGCCGACTGCCTCGGACATCTCCTTATCGGCCAGCAGAGCAGCTTCAATAAATCCGCCTGCCTCCTGGAACTGATGCACAAAATACACCAACCCGCGTGAGCCATGAATTATAGACATCCATACCTCAGTTTTAACTTGAGCCGGAGTCGGTTTTGCGTTCGGATTACTTATCCTGGTGCATTCAAAATCATTCCATACAGCTTTCTTTCCTTCAGTCCACTGGATCAGCCGGTCGACGCCGTATGGCACTTTCCAGAGTTTTCCGCTGACCTCACCATCAGGACTGACTACGGGGTATATATCGTATGAAATGATGTCCCCACCCTTGGCATAAGCAGGATAATCCTCAGGTTTGTTGGTGCGGGTACCGCGTCCGATATAATTGTCCCACGCCACAGACTGCCCCAGACCAAGGTATATTGGCCGGGTCGGATCAGCAGCTTTGAACTTGTTGTAACGCGCAACAATCTCTTCAGGAGTCACCGGAGGACCATAGCCGCCCTTACCATCAGACTGAGCGTTATCAGGTTCATCCATCTGCATCCAGGCAATGATATTGGGATCATTTAGATGTTTAAGGCCGACCTCGTTCTGGTCACAGATAACCGGCATCCCTGCCTGCTTCAATGTCGCCAGCTGTTCCTCAGTCGGACCATCCCACAGACCGATATAAAAATTGAAACCTATCGCCTTGAACTCAGCTGCTCTCTTAGGATCCTGCAGCCAGACACCTATAGGGAAATATTTGGGATCCTTTGAGGGCCCATTCTTCCAACCTGCATAATATCCACCGGCTGGCAGTGGTATAGTCGGCATCACTTTACTTTCCATATTAGCCTTCGTCTTCAACTCCCCGGTCACATCCACTGTAACATCGTCCACCCACAGAGTCTGAGTATTCCCTGACCCGGCATCTCCAGCTATCCGCACAGTTACAAACCCGCTGGTCTTGATGTTATCCTGGTTAACAAGCTGCCTGTCCGTGTTAATATCCTTATCGTCATAAAAGAGCGTCAGCCCCTTCATGTTATCAAAGAGGAATGTCCACTTGTGCCACCCGGGATTCCGGTTGATACCCAGATAGATAACATCCCGGTAAAGAGCACTTCCATCAGGGGACATTCCTACTGCATAGGTAGTATCCCCGGAAAGATAGCCGGCATAGATAGGCCCAACAACTTCCACAGCATTATCCATTGCCTGAATCCCCCAGGTTGGACCATCTCTATACGCCTTTGGGTCCTCAGGCTTAGTGCCGTCATCAAAGACCCAGAACTCAATCTTCCCGACGCTGTCGACCTTTGCCACATTAAGAGTAGCTACAGAGCCCGGAGCAAGCTTAAGTGACCCTCCCGAGCTTTCGCCATGGTTCTTGCTGGTATCAATACTCACTCCCCCGGTATGCTTCCACCCGGCAGGAATACCGCTGCTGTCAAAGCTATAACTCTGTATCCCCGCCACAGCTTTCCGGGGGGACACTCCTATCCAAACCAGAGCCCCAACAATAGCAACAACACAAATAGTAATCATAAGGACAAATCGAGTCTTCAATGATACCCTCCTGTAAACCACCACCATATCTAATAGACAGTTGTACTACCGATAATATATCACATTAATATAGTCAGAACACGATTTTGAGGATTAATAAGATGAACAGGATTATGTCATGCTGAACGCAGTGAAGGATCTCCCTGTTGGTTTATTTACCGCGCAAAGGCGCAAAGAAGGGAATTGGTTGTAAAATCCACACACATAGACGGCAATTTCCAAACAGCCTGATTATTTCAATTTAAGACTGGTACATTCGCCAATTCCCCCTTTTGAAGGGGGCTCGTGAGCCTGCGAACGAGGGGGATGTGACCTGTTTTTAGCTGGAAAACAACCGCTAATACTAAACTTAACACCAATATCACATCCCCCTACCCCATTCAAAGGCAGGGGAATTGGGTCGTGTCATTCCTGCAAACTAAGTTGTAATCCCCGCCTTGTCCCTTCTTAGCGTCTTTGCGGCTTCGCATGAAATATCAAATCATTCAAACTCCACCATCACCAATCCGACCGAATAGTTCCGCAGCTGGACTTTTACAGTTATCGGAGTCTTGCCGTCCGATTCACCCTCCGCTGCCGGGACTGCCGGCTGCATTCGTCCTATTCTCTCGCCGCTGGTGCTGTCCTCTATATATGTAGTAACCGTATACTTTCCTTTCTTACCGGGATTCAGAAAGACCACCGATTCATCCAACACATCTTCACCAGCAGATAGATCAAACCTGCTCAGCATTGCTGCAACTCTGTTGGTATCTTTGGACGCAAGGACGGTCACCGCGTAAGGAGGGTCCATCACCGGCACCCGGTATTTAGGAAGGGATGTGAACATCTTCAGCACCCGGGCTGGAGCACGCCACTCGTATGTCCCATTGAGCAGTGTCATCGGATTATTCCCATATACTTCCACTCTAAAGAACAGCGCTCCAGTAATAGGGCTTTCCTGCATCCAGAAGTATGAACTCCCCATAAATGCCGCCTGCTGGGCTGGAGTAAAGTTCGGAGTCTCCGCATTCAGGTTCCACTCGGTGTAGAAGATAGGAATGTCCGTATTAAAATACGTCCGGTGGAGTCTTGCTGCATTCTGTGCCAGTTGATAGTAGAGGTCAGGGCGTTTCCAGGACTGATCAGCAGGCCATTCACCATACCAGTGCAGGGTAAGGAAATCTATCGGGCAGTCTTTGTGGGATTTGGAGTATTCAAAGAACCCCTTCAGGTGCTCCGGATAGTTCCCATTGTCCCCAAACCCACCGACCAGTGCCCTGGGGTCAGCATCCTTGACTGCCTTTGCCGTGTTCGCATAAAACTCCCAGAACTTCTCCGGTCCATACTTCTGCCAGGCACTAAACATACTCCCGGAGGGTTCGTTCCAGACCTCCCAGTACTTGATACCGAACTTTCTGTCGATATTCACATGCCGGACGATATCCCCGATATACTTCCGCCACAGCTTATAGTCCCGTGGAGCAGCCAGCCACGAAGCCCCGATCTTCCCCTCAGGATCATTGGAGAGCCACTTGGGCATATAGAAGATATTCAGGATAACATCAGACCCGCAAGCCCTAATATTCTCAATCTCCCGGTCCATAACCTCCCAGTTATACTTCTTAGCCACCGGGTCATACAGTTCATAATGTATATTAGTAGTAACCCCTTCAAGCCTGACATAGGGTATATGGAGATCTTTAACCGCCGATAGCACCTCAGGCTTCAAATAACTATCCGCATTTCCTCCCTGAGCCACCCCAGCCAACCCAGGCTTAATACTCCCAATCACCTGATCACAATATATCCGAGTCTCATAAGAACTCCCCGAGACAACCCCGCCCCCAAACGCAACCAAACAACCCACTAAAGCCATTAATCTAAGCATACCAACTCCCAACTTTCCACTTTCCACTTTCCACTTTCCACTTTCCACTTTCCACTAATTCTCCGTGGTATGGTGTGAATTGTCAATCGTGGACGATCAGAACCAACAGCAAGTAGAGCGCAATCTGTCCGATCAGTCAGCTCCGACAGATCCGTCAGATCACTCGCACCAAGTAAAGCGCAGTCCGTTCGTACCGAGCGAATCAAAGCTGACGATTACCACCAGGTGTCCAGGGAGTCGAAGTATGAATGGATTGCGCTTTTTCCATCGTTCATATAAACTGAAGTCTCCACCGCCATTCAGGATCAGGGGAAAACCGTGGATAGAACTCTGGAAAAGGTTGCAGCTTTCATTACTCGTACAAACCGCAGCGCTACGGAACTCCTGTTATTCCAGCATCCAAACGCGGGAATCCAGCTTCCCGCAGGGACCGTAGAGCCGGGTGAACACCATCTCGATGCTATTCTCCGTGAGGCTGGAGAAGAAACTGGCTTGCACGACCTGGCTATAGAGCACCTTATCGGCAGCATGGATACGCATCTTCCTGAGAACCACTATGTTGTCCTCAATAAGACCAGGGTTTATGCCAGACCGGACCTGGAGAGCTTCGACTGGGCGGAGTTCAGGAGAGGGCTCCCGGTCATCTGTCACAGGGCAACGGAAGGCTTCTGCCAAGTGCAGTATGACGAGTGGGACCAGTTTCCTGATCCGAACTACATCACCTACAGTATCACCGGCTGGGTTCCTGATGACTGTCTCGTTGGGCACTTGCGGCGCTAACTATATCACCTGACCTTTAGTGGAAACAGCCCGGGCACGTGGTCCAATCAAAACGACTGTCACGTGTTCCGACCGTTCTGGGCGCCAGTCTCATCCTTGCCGGTCCTCGTATCTCCCCAGCAGGAGTGGCTTGATTACGTTCTTCAAACTGCAAACTACAGATTCTAAATGAAAGAAACCTCATCCAGCACGGCATCCCACTCATATGAAAACCGGATTCCTAACTCATAATTCATAATTAACAACTATAGTCTGGGAATTCGCCGACTCTGCTAACGCCCTGATGGTCTTGCCTAATCTCTTCTCTCTGCTAATGTTGAGCGGAGTTATCGTATCGGAAACCCGAATATATCTCTGGAACAACAATCTGGACGCAACAGCGCCTAAAGCCGAGGTAATGGAAATATAGCATATAGACCACTGCCTGTCTCTGGGTCTGCCTCCTACCCCTTAGCTCCATGCCTCAGGAGAATATCAGACAATTCACCCAACCATGAGTTAAGGAAAGTGCCTACAGAATCAACTTTACACTACCCTACCCCGCTAGTCCTGAGTAGCGCAAAGCGCGTATCGAAGGATGGACGGAGATTTACTCACAAATATTGAACTGTTACAGCTTTTGACACCTGGATATACGGTGCCTATAATGAGCTAACAAGTTCTTTTACACGCTCATTTCAAGTGGTACGCGTAACCAAAGGGAGATATAGCTATGTTAATGTTTCGCGTGTTTTTACTCATAATTCTTACGTCATTAGTTCCAATATCCGGATTTGCATCTGACCAGAAAATGGCTGGAAATGGATTTTCTTCGGGTCTTCTCCAGCCGACTGAAAAAGGCGTCGTTGCCTTGGCCGACAATTACTACAACAAATATGAACCCAAACTCAAAGGCGATAACAAAGAGACTATAGATAGCATCAAGACCGCCTTTTTTATGAATAAAGCTGTCCAGTTTTTTATGGATCAGACAATATCAAACCTGGTGACCGAACTCACATTCAGCCTTGCTGCAAGAAAGCCCTTCGAAGTATTGATCAGTGCTTCAGCATTATTGGTTAAGACTTCCCCCAAAGACCCACGAGTAATCAACTTATTTGGTGCAGTTCTCAATTCAGCCGGCAAAGATCAAGAAGCGATGTTAGTGTTTCAATATGGCGTTTCCATAAAACCCAGGAACCCACTGCTTCGTCTTAATCTGGCAAATGCTTATTTGGACTATGACAAAGACGAGTTGGCAAAGAAGATGCTGGACAAGTTAGTCTTTGAATTTCCAGAAGATCGAGCAGTCTGGAAAGCCCTGGCAGCCTATTATTACAAGAAAAATGATATGTATCAATTTCGAGATTGTCTTCTCAAAGCTGCCAAATTCAATGGTTATAAAAAGAAGAAGCAAGAAGAAAAGAATCTAGAGATAGATGCTAATTCTGCAAAAGGAAATGAGTCAGTAGATCAATTGGAGATTGAGATTAACAAGCTGGCGACTTCGGTACCATATACATCTGCAGATGTTATTGATGATGAATACCCGGCTCAGGCTAAACAGATTCGCGATAGGTATTGTAAACTCCAGGGAGATGAAATATGGTTGCTTCCCAAACTACCTCAATGCAATATGGAAACTCCAAAGGAGTATGCGGAAAGTGCACCAATCATTGATGCATGGGCGAATATATTTGGTGTAAAAAGTGCTGAGTGGCAGAAGCTTCAAGTTGCTGCTATGGGCATTGATGTGAAAGCTCCTAAGGCTGTCCAGAAAGCCCAGATCGATAAGGTAAGACAAGCGAAAACGACCGAAGCATTTCAGAATGCCATGGCAACTCTTAGTCAGATGAAAAATATGCCTGGTATGAATAATCCGAAATATCAAGCTAAAATCAACCAGGCAATGAAAAAGTTTCAGGCGATTGCTAGAAAAAAGAATGTAAAAGTATCCACAGAAGATTACAACACTACTGCGAATGGAGCAACTGCAGCAACACAAATGGATATGTCCAGCATTTCTGGTCCTGATTCAGGCTCACCCTGGGCACTGGCTAACTTCCGCAACTATATGAATATTCAACGTACTTACGAGATGTACTTCTTCAAGTATTACAAGGAGTATCATGCAAAGGCAGTTGATATCCACAATGTCTATTTTAACAAGGCCAAGCTGGAAAATGACAGGTTTGATAAAGAATGGGATAAGCTCCAGGAAGAGCACAATCAGCCTAATCATCCACATGGAGGCGAAGATTTTCCGTGCCGCAGAGCACAACTGAATCACAAAAAATTGATGAACGCTCTTGCACTCCCCTATTATCACGAGTGGGTGAACTATTACATGCCCCAATATGCCCAGAAGATGAAACCACACCTTGATGAGTATTGGAATGTGTGCATGATATATGTGCGGAGTATGAATGATCCGAAGGTGATGGCAAGAGAATTCAAATTAGTAAAAAACACGTTTCTTGCGTATGCCAATAAAGCTGGAATTGCAATAAGCGGCGAGGGAGGATACCAGTACTATCCGGAGACTGATGAGGAAGAGCGTCAGCTGGATTCAGACATAGCCCGTGCTAAAGAAGAAGCAGCGCAGAGAGCGACCCAATATGCTCAGGCATTTCAAGCGCCTTCATTTGATTTTTCAAAGTGGATGGAAGACCATTTCGTTGTTGAGATAGCCGGACAGTTTTTTGCCTTGAAGGTTACTGCAAAGACGATCCAGTTTGATGTTAATGCTCTTATCTTCGGAGGTTCAATCAAATATAATCCGGTGGACAATATACTGGAAACCAGCAGCAGTGTGACTCTGAAAGCCAATATAGGTGTCAATGTCTGTGGCATTGGAGGCACGTTATCGGAAAAAGTAGACTTTTACAAGCGGACAGCTACCTGGGATCTGGACAATGATAAATATGTCGAGACAAATGGAGCTGGCAGTGAAGGTAAATTAAAAATAGGCCCAGCAACATTCGGTGGTAAGGTTGAAATGGATTCTGAGCTGAATGCAAAAGCTACATCCAAGTTTACACTATTTGGTGATTTCACAGTACAAGAACAGGCAAAGTCAAAATAGAAGTATTATCAACTTGGAACTGTTGTGTCTGTCACAAGACCTGTTGGGATTGTGACAGATTTTTTTGTGTTTTCCGGAGAGCATGGAAATGTCCGCCGGATCACCGAATAAAGGAAATGATATTACTTTGGAACTATTGCAGCGTTTTGACGTAATGACAATGTAGTTTAAAGAAGATAGACAAATATCATTTCCCAGATTGACTGCTCTTGACGGCAAATCCATTATATTTGCATTTGAATCGATGGATGAGTCAGTTCTGTTGGAGGTATCGTATGTCACCGTTCCGTGCTTCCACTCTTGTTTGTCTGCTAGTTGTCAGTATTTGCATCTCCTCACAAATAGCCAGTGCTCTTCCACTAAAAATCGGTATATTTCCTGTAAGACTGTCTACCGCAATGGAAAGCTCTCCTCCCAATAAAGCAATCCTCTCAGGTCTTACTCAAGCCCTTCAGAAAGAACTCGACAAGGTGCAAGTGGGAGAGATCGTGCTGCTTTCCTGGCCCGATGAACTGGCGAACACTGATCAACCTACCTTTGAGACTTTGGTGAACCGTGGAAAAGAACAGGGTTGCAATGGCGTGCTGGCACTTCAGCTTACCAATCTGTCGTTTGCTTGGAAGAACATCAAAGTACCAATTGTAGGTCAGATATTATCTGCGGAAGCAGATTTTGGCGTTTCCGGAGGTTTGATAGACGTAGCCACAGCTGCTGCGGTAGCTCCAATAAAAGCTGAGTCCAAGAAGAAAGAACAACCATATCGCGGTCCTGGTCCCGATTTAGCATTATATGCGAGTTTTGGCAGTAAGGACTTCGATGACTCGCTGCTGGGACGTACCGCTCAGGATGCCATTCATCAGATAGTTGCCTCCGTCCAGACTGGTGCTGCTCAGCTTACTCCGGAATCACCGAGTATACCACAGCGAGCAAATCCACCATCAGGACTCGGTTTTGGGCAAGATGTGTTCTCTATGAAGATGAGCACCGGTTACGACAAGCGAGGAATAGTATCGGTCGTCAACCGCGGTACTCAGACTCAGTCGTTTGTCGTAATTCCCATTAATCAGCCTGAAGGAATTGTGGTCGGACTTATGGGTGATGGCTCAGTAGACGGAGCGTGCACACTGGCCCCAGGACAATGGAAGGATATCCGTCTTGTCGCAAATGCACCACGGTATCAAAATGTGCAATCAATCAAGCTGGGTCTCTATCCGGCTGAGAGTGTGAAAACTCCATCTGCTCCCGGAGAACCACTAGACACCGCAATGATGAATTTTCAGTGGAATCAACCTAATGATGTAACGACTCTGGTAGTCCTTGGCCAGGATCCTGTAACTCTTGCATATACCTGCCAGCTTCTAAATAAGACAAACCACGATGTAGAAGGAGTGTACCTCGGCGTGCAGCCCGGCCAGGAGTTAATGGCTAACATTACGCCCTACCTGGAAAACGCACGTATTCCTGCTAATGGATCGATCAACTTCTATGTCATTCCTCGTATGACTCGTGGAATGCGTACCATGGATATCACAGTAGAGGGAATTTTGGGTAGTGCTCAGGACAGATGGCCATTCCACTTTGCAGTTCCGGACGGAAAGCACATCTACTTGGGAATGGGTCACACAAGTGAGAGTTCGTCCTCTGCTGCGAGTGGATGTACTAACCATGGGGAACTCGACTTCCAGACCCAAAACAACGAATTCAAATACAAGATTGTGCTTTTTTTGAACAAGATGTGGTATTACATAACCCCTGATCGGCCAGCGAGGGACGCCGGTGATGATCAGAGAGAACGCGCGGCTGACGTCCGTGGAGCTACAATTCGACCAGATGTCAGCGCACGTATTCCAAATATGGAGACGGACTCTCTGACGCACCCGATGGCTAGCCAGGCAAAAGACTGCCGCGGCTATGTATACTACTCTACCACGGCTGACAAACTAACTCATGTTTACTTTGTCCGTCAAACACCAGTCAAGGGTCAAGGACCGGATCTGAATTGCATACCCATCAGTACAAACACCCATAACGCAAAATGGCCGTATATCCGCACCCGTTGGGATACTTCACAGGCCTTTGTAGTATGGGAAGACAGCCTGCAGGGAAAAGGAAGCAATGTCGCTTTCCGTGGAAGTCTCAATGACATGTCGGGCTGGTCTGATATACAGTATCTTACAACCCTTGATAAGGGAGTTGATGATCCTGTCGTACACGCAAATAGCAGTGGGTTAGTGGTGGTGGCGTGGAATGATCTTCGCGACGGCACAGGGCAGATCTACCTCAGGATCAGCCGTGATGGAGGCAAAACATTCCTCCCTGAGGTTGCTATACCACGAGCTCAAGGTGAGTCACATGCATGGCCACAGATTGATTTTACTCCTGATATGGGTTATATACTCGTCTATGTTTCAAAGGTAAATGGACAGACTCAGATAGTTAGCCGCCGACTGGACAAGGACGGTAAACCACATGGAGAGCTGACGGTGCTGTCCAATAAAAATGTTGCCTGCGGAGAACCACAGATTGCTTGTGATGCTTCAGGTATAGCGTACTCAGTATGGCGCGAGGGTGATGGTGATCAGAGTGAAGTCTGGTTCTCACGTTGCCCAGACGTTGGCCAACCCTGGATTGCTCCCAGACAGTTGACCAACGACAAAGTATATTCTGAATATCCACTCGTATGGATCACAGACAATACTCTATTTACCAGTTATCACACTGACAGTAATGGAGTGATAGACTTGAAATACATTCAAACCAGCACAGATGGCGGAAATACGTGGAACGAAAGCATTGCTCAACCTTCGCTGGAAACTAATGCGGCTGGACGGGCTTTCGTAGAGATTAACTTCTCCCTCCAAAACCCACGCTCAACCTACCATCCTCACGACACGACGGTCTTTTTGAACGGGGTACAAATAGGTAAGTTAGAGAAAACAATTCCGGAAGGTACTTATGTGTGGGAAGCCCCTGAGGGAGTTGCAAAGTGTGGTGCACAGGGATTGGCATATAATAATATCAGCCTCAAGGTTACCGGGATTAATGGGGCTAATTACATACTGGCTGGAAACTGTCGATTGATAATACAACGGCGTTATACGCAATTGCCGGTTGTTGCAGGCAGTCAGGTTGAGGCTGATAATCTGGAGAAGACTAATGGTGTCACCCTAAACCACTCTGAACCTGACCTCGCCCTTGCAGCAAATGCTATTACTACTCTTCCAGCCAAACTCTCCCCGGTCAGAAGGTAGATCTTCCTTTGCAAGTCTACAATCTTGGCGAAGGAACTGCCAGCGAGGTGAGAGTTTGCGTATACTCTGCAGACCCTCGAGATCCTATGGTCGATCTCAAATCATTCAAATTATCCGAGGTCCTGGTTGGAACGGTTCCCCCAGATCAGATGGTACCAGTAAATGTATCATTCAAATATGACCCAACACATGCCCCCCGTGTATATGCGGCGGTATACAGCAAGGAAAAGGACTACCAGACAACCGACAACATCTGGGGCTTCTCATTTACCAAGGGTGAGTCTGACCAGTTATCACCCCTCTTTGGAACCGATATTCCAAATGTGTTGCGTGCTCCCGATCTGGTAAGCCTTGTCTCCCTGCCTAATGTACCAGCTCTGATGGATCTTGTGTCCCTGCCGGGCCTTGATAAACTGATGGGAAAAGCTAACCTCCAATTACCGAATATTGGCAGCCTCAAAGATTCTTTAGAGGGTAAACTGAAAGGAATCGGGATTGGTGGTTTGAAGTTGGATGATCTATTAAAACGCTAAATTGACCTGCAAATAATTGCTCTACGATAAGGATGAAAGAAGCATACATCACTCACCACTTTAGACGTGCTGTCATGTTTGTTATGGGGGTAAGTTTCTGACACTCGGATATATGGTTGCATATAATGGGCTAACCCCATTATTCACCAAGCTTCGCTTTTAGCTGGCAGTAGAGACATAAGCTGAGCCAGTCGAGAATAATGCGCATTATGGATTATGGCAGATTTTCTTTGTGCGTTTCTGGAGAACACCTATGTGTTCTCCAGAAACTGAATAGCTGCTGGGAAATCAGAACCTAAATTGATGCAGGCAGCGGCAATTGTGGTTTATGCTCCGCTGATATCAAATACAAAGGTTCTTCCAATACCAGTTCCGACAGTAAACGTCTTGGGAGCGTTGTCGGCTGGCACGTTGAATACGTAACGCAGGGTTAACTCCTGAGCGGGTAAGAGATTATCTCCAAAAGATCTATCTTTACTTGCCTGGAATACATCCAGACAGTCACCAATGCCCACACCATCGGCATCTGTGAGCTTTCTCTGGAAACTATCCCATCGGAAGAATGCATTTCCCTTACTCATATTCTTCAAGGTAAAATTAATGACATAAAGCTTTTCCCCTTCAGATGCTTTAGCATCTCCCAACTTACTTATGTCTGCATATCCAGCTTTATTAAGTTTGAAAGAAAAGACTCCGACAGAATAGGATGTGCCTGGAACTGCGTTGATTTTAGAAAGGGCTGTAGCTCCCGATTTATCTGTAGTATCAGCATAGACCTCTGGCAGACCTTTGACATTACCTATGAGGTTATACCGTAGCACCTGTTGATCGCCGCTTTTAATCATCAACTTTGGAATCTCCCCGGCAGCAGGCACTATCATAGCGGCATATACATCTTTCTTCTGGGCTGGTTTCAGATTCATGCTAACACTTGTATTATCAGTCTCCGCACCAAGATCCAGCAGACCATCGTGATTCTGGTCGTGAACGTCAACAGCCGTAAATCCAAAACTATCCCAACGCACGAAACGATCAGAATGCTGTGGATTATGATATATCATGTGCAAAATCAGGAATTTCTCATCATTTTTCACCGTATAGAGCCTGTCTCCGATTAAAACCGGTTCTACCGAATATTCAGCACTCCTTATAGTGATATTGAAAGGATAAGCATTACCAAGGGTGTAGGTTGTACCAAACTGAGCATTCTCCCCTGAGAGCTGCGTTGTGCCCTTTACATTGTGTGTTATGTTTGGTTTTTTTTTGGTTGCAGTGTAAGTGAATTCGGCTTTGTTCGATTTGATATTCTTAGAAGTGATACATATTTGCTCCCAACCAGAATAGTTGGCTGACAGCACCCAAGAGTCGGAGACATCTTTGACACCCGCTTGACGGAATGTCCAAAGATGTGGGGCAGAGCTGCCGTGTGATCCATCACTTCTGATGAAACAATATGCGACCGTGCAAGGGCTGCTCGCGGTAATCGTGCCTGTGAAATGCACTGTGTATGGAGCAACACCTGATTGCTTCGAAGGAGTTGTCAGCGAAGCAGTAACATCAGGCTGTTGAGCTCCTAAAATGTGCGTTGGAAGTTTGCCGATGTGCAACGACTTTGAGATCTGACTGTATGCCACTGTGCATGCTATGGTGAACACTAACACTACCAGTAACATCAGTCTGAATCCAAACAGATGATTCTTATTTGACTGCATAATATTTCCTCTTTTCCAAACCAGCAATATAGTTTAGACTCACCGAGCCGACTCTTACTTAGCTATTCTCAACAGACTCAGCGATTTACCCTCCTGTTGCTGCTGGTGGGAATTATTCCCTTCTGTGGGATAACAAGCCTGTTGAATGACCGTGTAGATACACACCCGCCATAGTCACATCGACTATCTTACTGAACATCATATCGCGAGTGAAATGTTTGGCATTCATTAATAACAGTTTTCTGGAGAGTAGTTCCACACTCTCCAGAAAACTGATTGGTTACAAAGTAACCACAGCCTGAGCTAATGCAGGCAGCAACAACTAAAGATTATTTTTCTCCGCTGATATCAAATACAAAGGTTCTTCCAGCCTCAACTCCGACAGTAAAGGACTTAAGAGATGTGTCAGCCGGCACACTGAATGCGTAACGAAGGGTTAACTCCTGGGCTGCTTCTATGTTATCTCCAAAAGACTTATCTTTACTTGCCCGCAAAACATCCTTGCAGTCACCAACAGTTGTATCATCGGTGTCTATAAGTTTATTCTGGAAACTATCCCATCGGAAGAATGCATTTCCTTTACTCATATTCTTCAAGGTAAAGTTGACTATAAAGAGCTTTTCACCTTCAGATGCTGAGACATCTCCCATTTTTGTGGTATCTGCATATCCGACCTTATTAAGCTTGAAAGAAAAAACTCCGACCGGATAAGATGTTCCTGGAACTGCTTTGATCTTAGCAAAAGGTGTAGCTTTGGATTTATCTGTGGTATCAGCATAAGCCTCCGGCAGACCTTTGACTTTACCTATCAGGTTATATCGCAGCACCAGTTGATCACTGCTTTTAATAATTAACTTTGGAATCTCACCAGCAGCAGGCACTATCATCGCGCCATATACATCTTTCTTTTGGGCTGGTTTCAGATTCATACTAACACTTGTTTTATCAGTCTCCGCACCAAGATCCACCAGACCGTCGTGATTCTGGTCGTGTGCATCAACAGCCGTAAAACCAAAACTATCCCAACGGACGAAACGTTCAGAATGCTGTGGATTATGGTAGATCATGTGCAGAATCAGGAATTTCTCATCAGATTTGACGGTGTAGAGTCTGTCTCCGATCAAGATCGGATCTATCGAATATTCGGCGCTCTTTAGAGTGATGTTGAAAGGATAGGCTTTACCAAGGGTGTAAGTTGTACCAAACTGAGCATTCTCGCCCGAAAGCTGCGTTGTGCCCTTTACATAGTGTGTTGTGGTTGTCGTTTTTTTGGTTACCTTTTTTGTCGACTTTGCAGCACTACCCACTGAACTTAATGCCAGTGACACTGCGATAGCTAGAATTGAAACAGTGATCAGTTTATTCATAATCAACCTCCCTTAAGCATATAGAATGGAATATGACAATGGAATGCCCGGACAGTTTTACAGATCCCTCTGGATTTAGTGTTTCGATGCGCGATTGTGTTTCTCGTATGTGTTGAATGCATGGGCTGACTTTTAATAACTGAAAACCAAAGTACCAGCAAACTTTCCCAGCCTACGATTACCATTGCTACTATCAATACGTAAAAGTTTTGTTATTGATCCATTTTTTTATAATAAAAAGCAACTGCTTTCTAACCCGTTTTATTCACCAAGCTTCGTCTATGTCCAGCAGTAGGGACAAAAGCTGAGTCAATCTTGAATAATGCAGGCTAAAATACGAATTGCAGGGATGAATATATGATTGTTTCTTACACTTCGTTTTTGCAATTGATTCCATGGGGGAGATGCGGATGTCCATTTACCTGGTAAAAATGACAGATTAACAATGATTATAGTCCATAGCTCTATCGAGATTATGGAATGGTCCAATAGATATAGCCTTATTCTTTACATATAGTCAGTCCCAACGGTATTTCTGTATTCCACAGCAATAGAAGGTCAAATAGCTGAAGTTGTCGAACTGACTAAGCAGGAATTGTTTTAGCAAGTTGAATAATATATCAAAAGAAGGATAAGAGGACATACTATGCATTCAAATAGGAACCATTTGTTTGGATTCAGACTGGTGCTGCTGGTAGTGCTAATGTTTGCCATAGTCTGTACCGTGGCATACAGTCTAACATCAACGTCATCGAATGTAATTGGCAAGCCGTCTACAACCACACGTCAGAGCGTTCCCACAAGTATTCGAACAACCACATCAATAGGTTCGCAGACTGGATCGACCAACACGCTGGTTCGCGTTGCAGGGGTTCACTCACCCGGGTTTGTTGAAACCATTACCGCCACGCTGGTAACTCCATCGAAACAAGCAGGCATCGCTCCATTTACAGTGCATTTTAGAGGCACGATTACCGTGAGCGCCCGATGCACAGTCGAATATACTTTCAACAGAAGTGATGGATCAACCTCCAGCCAACGGTGGCTGGACTTCACAGGAGCAGGCAGCAAAAATGTCTCTGATGCCTGGGCGATATCAACCAACTATTCCGGTTGGGAGACAATACACATCTCTTCTCCAAGAATTCTGGATTCGAAAAAATCCGATTTTACATACACAGTCCGCACACCAACAAAAAAATAGAGTATGGTGGAATGTGGGCTGGGATTTGAATCCTGACCCCGTATTTGTATTCAACGCGAGAAATTAAACAATATCTCCGAAAGGTTTCTAGTATTCTGTAAGTTACTGTGTTTGTGGCTTTGACATACACACAGATTCGCCGGTAGTATTTATTACGATGACATGAACACAGCAGTTATATAATCATTGGTGGTGTCTTGTTGGGATTATTGAGCACCAGAATTTGATCATATTGGCTGCAAAAACCTACGGGAGAGACAAGCAATGAAAATAGACTTCAAGCATCTGATACACCCTCATATCGAAGACCGCAAGAAAACCGGGCCATCTAAGACCAGGGATTCAAGTGTCGGAGTCAACGGCCGGATTGCATTGGTGCTTACCACGGCCGTCGGAACAATGTGGTGTGCATACATATTCGCGATCCTCGCCCTATTGGTCGTGCCGCAGGCGATCCACGGCGGTTTACTCACGTTCGTCCAATGGGTAAGCCAGACCTTTATCCAGTTGGTAATGCTGTCCGTAATCATGGTCGGGCAAAATATCCTGGGGCTGGCCTCCGACAAGCGGGCTGATATGACGTATAAGGACGCTGAAGCCACGTTTCACGAGGCGCAGCAGATCCAAGACCATCTGAAAGCACAAGACAATGCGATAAACGCGATTCTGGAACGTCTGGAGAAACTGGAGGCAGGGCTGACAAAACAATAACTTCTCCGGGGCCTATCTGCATCAGGTACATAGAATCTGACTACAGAATTGCACCATGAGTTCGAGAGGATTTAAGTCTTTAAGGGGACAGCCACCTTTGAATAGATCAGTCATATCCGATAGCTCCGTCAGATCGCTCCCAAAAGTAAATAGCAACACCAAAGGTTAATATGCATCGGTATCAGAGCGGAGGGGGAGCACAAAGCGATCTGTTCCAGCGTCACTCCAACTCCCCGAAGCGCCGATACCGATGCACCAGCTGACTGCGAAGACGAATCGTGTTAATCCATAAATCCTAATAATCTTGTTCAAGACATTTCGGTATTTCGGAACAAGTAGGTCCGATACTCTTGTCGGACGATAACGTATTGTATACTGCGGGAACACTGGTTTGTATCAAATTTTCTATATCATTCAGTCGAGTTCCCGCAGATGGTTGAATCTAGCAGATATAGAAAGCAGGAAGCTCGTACTCTCATAAACACCATCCTCTGATCGTCCGGAGATAATGGGAAATGCTGCCCTTTATTCAAAAAAGCTGTCAACTCTCCTGAGTAATCCAGTGCATCGGCATCGACACTTCAGGGAGTATAGGTGGTGCTGTTTCAAACAAGCCTGCACGTCCCCTCCGTTCTGATACCGATGCATCAATGCGATCACTTGTTGTGGTATACCAGCTTCCGTGCGAACCAGCATTCCCTACATGATTCATATTTACACACTGTCTCCGCGCAATTTTCCCTTCCTGAAGTCTGAAGCCTGAAGCCTCTTCATATTTCAAATCTGTCTTTCCCCCCCAACATCGTGTATAATTCAACCTATCCGAATCATTCCCAAAAGAGGACCAATATGCCTGCACAAAGCAATCTTATTAATTATCCATCCCCTGTTGAGGAAGAACCATGTCTGGATTATAAACTTACAGTCAACGGGCAGCCGGTGTTTACTCACAGGGCAAGAGTGTCGGCTCAGCCGGTTAATCAGGTTTGGCCGGGATATCAGCGTCCTTTGGAGCAGATGGAGATCGCGTCATTTGCCGCGTGGGGCATGACTAATCCCGTGGAGGTCAGCATTACCTGCAGCGGTCCAATAGAGGATGTCAGGATACGGCCATCTTCATATGGGATCCAGCCTGTTGTTGAAGATAACACTATCCGGTTTATGGTCAATAAGCCCGGGCAGTTGGCAGTTGAGGTCAATGGCACCCACAAGGCTCTTCATCTCTTTGCAGACCCTCCGGAGGACAATTCCCTCGATATCAATGATCCAAATGTCAGATACTTCGGGCCGGGTGTGCATTGCGTTGGATTATTGCAGATGGAGAGTAATCAGACAATCTACATTGCCGGCGGTGCTGTTGTGTATGGAGCCATTATCGCTGAACACGCTCAAAACATCCGGATAACAGGCCGGGGGATACTGGATGGGAGCAAGTTTGACCGGATGGACCTCAATGGCCTGATCAGCTTGTACCAGTGCACGGATGTCCGGATAGACGGTATCATCCTGCGCGATCCCAGCGGTTGGACCCTTGTCCCAGTCGCCTGCCAGCAGGTCCATATCAGCAATATCAAGATAATCGGGCTCTGGAGGTACAATTCAGACGGTATAGATTTTGTAAATTGCCAACACTGCAGTGTAGAGGACAGCTTCATCCGTTCATTCGATGATTCCATAGTCCTCAAAGGCTATGACAACTGGGGACCATACATCTACCCACTGCAACTTAACAATAATGGCTGGACAATCGATGGTGTGAACTATGGCAATTTTGCTCAAATGCAGGATCAGCACGGCAAATATCCCTGCAACGCAGCCTCAATAACAGACTTTGAAGTGCGCCGATGTGTGATTTGGAACGACTGGGGCAGGGCATTGGAGATCGGAGCCGAAACCGTCGCAGACGAAATCACCCACATTCTCTTTGAAGACTGCGATGTCATTCATACAACCCACGTAGCCATGGATATCCAAAACAGCGATCGTGCAACGTGCAAAGATATCATCTTCAGAAACATACGTGTAGAGCTGGATGACGACTTCGCCCGCCCGGACCCTCATCCCATTGTCCTGCAGAATATCAATGGCTACTGCTCATACGACTGCTCCCGCGGCCATATAGAAGACATCCATTTCCAAAACATCGAAATAACCTCCCCCAACCTGCCGGTTTCGGTTTTAGAGGGTTATGATCCCGAACACCTGGTGCAGCGTGTAACTATAGAGGACATGCGAATCAATGGAGAACCAGTAACCACCCTGAAAACCGCAGGATTCAACGCGAACGAGTTTGTAAAAGAGATCTCATTCATGTGACGTGCATTCTCTGAACAATATTTTCAGGATTGTGGGATTGACACGATTTCTGATTCTTGCTTCGATAATCGAGCAAAACAGAGCTAGTGAAGCCAGGATTTGTTATCCTGATCATTTCCGTGTATTCAGTGTATTCCGTGGTTGTATTTCCCGATCGTCAGGGTCATCCGTGACCCTGACGCCCTTCCCAGGACATCCATGTCCTCCCATTAACCAGATTTATCAGACCTGTCTGATTCCCTGTTTTTGCTTCGTTATGCTTATGTTCATTTCCGTGTATTCAGTGTATTCCGTGGTTATATTTCCCGATCGTCAGGGTCATCCATGACCCTGACACCCTTCCCAGGACATCCATGTCCTCCCATTAACCAGATTTATCAGACCCGTCTGATTCCCCGTTTTTGCTTCGTTATGCCTATGATCATTTCCGTGTATTCTGTGTATTCCGTGGTTATGTTTTCTGATCGTCAGGGTTATCCATGACCCTGACACCCTTCCCAGGACATCAATGTCCTCCCATTAACCAGATTTATCAGACCCGTCTGATTCCCTGTTTTTGCTTCGTTATGCCTATGATCATTTCCGTTTATTCCGTGGTTATATATTATCACCTAGGTATTCAAGTAAAGCAGAATTGCCGTAATAACTAAGTTGGTAGCAAGTACAACCTGATGCGTTATTGCAATACTCAAGCAGCTGTGTTAACAAATCGCAATATTTTGCGCCATATCTATTGACTTTGTATTATTTCTGGTATATACTTCCAACAATAAATACTCGCTTGTATAAGAATGCTCAGGATGTATCTAGATTTAAATATTGGAGGCACATAATATGCAAGCACGAACACGTAAAGGTTTCACACTAATCGAACTTTTGGTTGTAATAGCAATTATAGCTATACTTGCAGCCATTCTTTTCCCGGTTTTCGCTAAAGCAAGGGAAAAAGCTAGACAATCTACATGTCTCAACAACTTGAAACAGATCGGAAATGGACTGATGATGTATGTTCAGGACTATGATGAGACATATCCCGGATGGGTCGCCGGAAAATGCAATCCTGCCGGTCCTGACAATCTCAATCCGTATATTAAGAACCTGAACGTGTGGCAATGTCCATCGGGATACAAAGGATCCAAGACTAACTATACTATTGATGGCGTTCTGCAAAGCATTGTGGTCAATATTGGCGTAAACGACTGTATGTTGGATGCAAGACCAGGCGAAGCCACCTGGTTCTATGACCACGTCTGCGCAATGAGTGAAATAACGACTCCTGCGGAGTTTGTAACTTTTGCGGACAGCGGTCCTACCAGCGGAAAGTCATGGATGACCGGAGCATCTTTTTATCCCCCAACCCCGGCATACGGAATCACATGTTCTGCTATTACTGCTCCTCATAGCGACGGTACCAATGTAGGATTCGCCGACGGGCATGCCAAATGGATGAAAGGCGAAGCCATATCTGCGCACGGTGGCCCACCAGCCAATGGCGATTGCCCAACTATAGGAATGAAGGGTGGTAATCCCCAGAACTGGTTTGATAGAGAATAGCAATTCGAAGCCAGGTTTACATGCGTCAGGGTCATCCATGACCCTGACGCATTCCCAGGACATCCAGGACCCTTTACGTCAATATAAAGATCATACTTCGTCACATCCCTTCTCCCTTCCTGAAGTCTGAAGCCTTTTCAAAAAAGACTGCCGACTTCCGGTATGAGAGAAGTCGGCAGTTATACAGCAGCACAATTGAGCGTTACCGTGCCGCTATGGGGGAATCACGCAGCTTTTTCCATAGCTACAAGGGCTTCATACTCCTTTGCAATCAGCACCTTGTTCATATCCAGCAGTATAACCAGTCTGCTGTCCTGTTTTCCTACACCCCTCAGGTAGTCGGAGTCTATAGAGACTATTACCGGAGAAGGAGGCTCTATGGCATCCAAAGACAACCGAAGGGTCTCTGCCACTGCATCGACAATCATCCCTATCAGCAGTCCATCCGCCTCAACTACCACTATTCTGGAAGCCTTTGTATAAGCTCCCTGGGTCAGCCCGAACCTCTTCCGCAGATCCAGTACCGGGACAATGCTCCCTCTGAGGTTGATGACACCTTCGACAAATGGGGGTGTCCTGGGCACAGAGGTTATCTCCTGCATCCGGATGATTGTATTTACCGACCCTATATCCACGCCGTAGTGCTCGTTAGCCAACCCAAACACTACCAGCTGTTCAAAACCATCAGTTACGTTCGTTTTGTCAATAGTATTCATATTACCATCCCGTTCCTAACCCGCATTATTCACCATGCTTCGCTTTTGCCCGTCAGTAGGCACAAAAGCTGAGACAATCATGAATAATGCGGACTAACGCACATTATTCACCAGACTCTGCTTTCGACCGGCAGTTGGGGCGAAAGCGAGGCAATCATGAATAATGTGCGCTAAGCAGCCCTCTTCCTGGATTTGGTAACAACTCTTTCAGAGATGTCCTGCAAAGCGCCCAGTTTGACATCGCTGTCACTCAGCTTGAAATGTGAAACGAGTTCCTGCAGTTCCTCAGCCATCCTTGCCAGTTCTTCGGCAGAGGCAGTCAGTTCCTCGGCAGAGGCATTCTGCTCCTGAGTGGTTGCTGAGACTTCCTCGGCTGCCGCTGCACTCTCTTCACTCAGAGCTGCAACCTGCTCTATCTGATGGGCGACTTCTGCGCTGGATGCCGCCATCTCCTCTGTGGCTGCGCTTGTCTGTTCGGTAACCGCCGAGACATTCTCAATTGCCCTGACAACTTCTATACTGGATTCGCTGACATGCTGAGTAGATGCCGATGTCTGCTCAATCTGCTTGACTATGCCGTCCACAGCACTCTGGATCTGTCTCAGGGCAACACCTGCCTGGTTTGCCAGATCTGTGCCGTCCGCCACTTCCTGGCTGCCTTTGTTCATTGCATCCACTGCATGCCCGGTCATTGTCTGGATGCTGCCGATCAGGTCTGCTATCTCTCCAGTCGCTTTGGATGATCTTTCAGCCAGCTTCCTTACTTCATCCGCTACAACGGCGAATCCTTTGCCATGCTCTCCAGCTCTTGCAGCTTCTATGGCAGCATTGAGCGCCAGCAGGTTGGTCTGTTCTGCAATGTCATCGATGGTTTCGACTATTGCGCCTATCTGCTGAGAACTCTCACCGAGTTGCTGGACCATGTTGGCAACTTTATCAGTAGCCTCTTTGATTTTGCCCATTCCATTGACAGCATCAGCCACATGCGCTCCGCCTGTGGTAGCTATCTCACTGACTTTCTGTCCATTTGCAGCGGATTCCTGAGACAGCCTGGCCACCTCCTCTATCGCAGCAGTTATTTGTTGGACAAGGCTGACAGTGGACTCAACAGTCCTGGCCTGGTTCTGCGCACCGCTGGCAACCTCGGAGATCGCTGTTCGGAGCTGATCCATAGATGACGCACTGGATTGGGCTGTTTTCGACTGTTCCTGGCTGCCTGCAGCAACCTGATCAACCGTTTCCGCAATCTGCTGTGTTCCTTTTGTGACCTCTTCAGATGTCGCTGAGAGCTCCTGAGAAGAAGCAGCCATATTGGCAGCTGCAGCAGACACCTTGGCGACGGTCTGTCGAAGGGATGATACCATTTCCTTGAATGATATAGAGAGCTGCCCTATTTCATCGGTCCCCTGCTGCTTTATATCCACGGTCAAGTCGCCTTCGGCGATCCTCTTTGAATCTTCAACCAATGAGGTTATGGGGTGTACAATAGCTCTGGTAATGAGGATCGAGACACAAGCGCCGATCAGTAGGGATATGCCTGTTAAGACCCAGACAACAACAAGTGCGTTCCTGCCTGCCTGGTTAGCAGAACTGGTCGCTTTGTCCATCAGGGACTCTGCTATATCCGACATTTTCTCGCATGCATCAAATGTAGTCTTGTTTGCAGCTGCCAGATCAGTTCCGGCTATCTTCTTGACCAGTGTCATATTTCCTGATTTGTATGCAGGCAGGACTTTGTCCTGAAACAGTCCTGAGTAATCAGCTTCTCCGTTCTCCATGTCTTCCATCACCTGTTTTCCGGACTTACTGGTAAGCAGCGCTGATAACTCATTGCACTTGTCTTTAAATAGATCTCTCTCTTTACCGAACTTATCCAGATAAGATGCATCGCCATAGAGCATATATCCTCTTGCTAGAACGGCGTGGTTTATCATGGAACATTTGATAGCTGAAGCCAGTTTCATTTCATCGACCCTGAGGCCAGTAGCTTCCTTTGTGTTTTTGGTCATGGTTCTGATACTAAAGATGGATGTCAATGCTACAACTACTGTGAGGAGCAGCACAATAGTGAAGCCCCCTCCGATTTTCACTCCTACTTTTAATCTTGTCAGCATGAAATACCTCCCGGTTTATTTTGAACAATCCAGGTGATATGCCCTGGTTGTCTACAGAAATAATCGGAAATTATCACGCATGTCTGCTTAGAGGTAACTACTCATTTATTTCACATATAGCTCATATATACTATTGTATTTTTTGTTTTGAACGATAATATGTATTGTAAGCGCACATTTAGTTGCTTTTATATTGCTTGTAGTGGTCATTTACGTATCTTTCACTAGTTATTATCCGTTGAGCCGTAGCTATATTCGCAAGTTATGTGTAACGATACGCCAATTCAGTTAGGTCATTTTATGGCTTTCGTATGTAATTTCTATCATAACTAGCAGCAATTTCTTAATCACAAGCACCACTGCACGATATGGAAGACTTGTAAGACTTAAGTAATTGATCAATAGGTTGGCCCTCAGAAAGAATCTGCAGACAAAACCGCCATAAGTATTTATGCATCCGTTCTTGCATATTGCGCAGGCATCTTATAACCTGCTCAAGCAGCCGGTATTATTTCAGGAGTTTAGCAAATGGTTGATATGATTAATATTCTGATTGTAGATGAAATGCCAATTATCAGGTACGCAATAAAGAACATACTTGCTGGTCAGTCACACTACAATATTGTTGGAGAAGCCGGATCTGTATCAGAAGCAATCGCACTGACGAGGGAGAAAAAACTGGATATTATAACAACTGACCTCTCTTTTTCCAGTGATGACATATTAAGGTTATCGAGTTTCGCAATGGACAAAGGAACCAGGATGATGGCCTTTACCATGCTGGATGGCTGGGATACGGTAGAGTCATTCGTAAAAGCCGGAGGTAACGGTTTCGTTTCAAAGAAATCACCTGTCAGTGATATCAGATCTGCGTTTGACGCCGTATCGTCAGGAAAAACCTGGATATCCCCGAGGTTGCGCAAGGTCACAATACAAGATGAACCAGGAGAAGCACCCAGTGTGTTGTCCAAACGCGAGATAGAAATTGCCACATTAGTAGCCAAAGGCCTGACCAGCAAGCAGATCGCCGACCAGTTATGTTTGAGTATAAGGACAATCGAGAATCACAGACACAGGATATTTAAACGACTGGGTATCAGACGCTCTGCACAGCTTGTCAGATACGCACTAAAGAACAAACTCCTGCACACAAACGAAACCAGGTAGCTGATTTGAAAGTAGATAGATAGACTCCTCCATTCTGCATGCCACCATTACCAGTCATCACACTGCCCCATAATGCTGCATCCGGAGTGTAATGCCTTGCGGAACTTCCACCACCGCAGGCATTACACCTCACAAATACAGCATACTGCTACCGACAATCCAAAGAATTTCATTTGTGTGATTACACTAACGCGAACCAAGCATATTTATTCTCAGATCACAAAACATATGAACATTACATTAATTTATTTTATGTCACATACTTGCAATGTTTTTATTATCACAATGCATATATCATAATATTAAGCAATGTCATAGTAATTTATAATAATATTTTTTCAATTCTATTGACTTTCTTTTGATATCATGGCATACTTCCACCAATATATTTATTCACCCGTTATTTTGCTTATTCTTTTCCATCAACTGTTTCGTGCTAGAAGTAAAGAACCATAACTGTAAATTGTTCTGCATAGCAAATAGAACAGAAATGTAGGAGAGTGGCATGAATAAGTTAATGTTACCGTTGTTAGGCTGTCTATTATGTTTACTGGCTTGTAGCGCTGCTTTTTCAATTGAAATACCGACATTTAGTCCGGATGGTGGGTCGTATTCCGGCAGCGTGACCGTAACTATGGCGTGTTCTACACCAGGAGCAACCATAATATACACCACGGACGGCACTGATCCTATGCCGTTGAGTAGTCCTCAGTATTCTGTACCAATCACCCTCAATACAACCACCACCCTGAAAGCAAAAGGTTGGGTCAGGGGGCAAGGTGTAAGCTTAGTTAAGACCGCTGTATATACAATCACTCCAGTTGTCGCTGACCCCACCTTTTCTCCTGCACCCGGAACATATAACACCCCTCAAACAGTTTCAATATCATGCTCCACATCCGGTGCCGTTATCCGTTATACAACCAATGGTTCAGTGCCGATCGAGTCATCTACCCAGTATGTTTCACCGCTATCCGTAAATGATGATATAGTCATCAAAGCCAAAGCATTCAAAACAAATTGGACACCAAGTAATACAGTTACGGCCCAGTATGTGATCTCAAGCATTATCTATGTTAGCTGGACAAGTACTGGAGGCACATATAACGGTCTCTCATGGACAACTGCTTACCATTCAATTGCTGATGCTATAAACACAGCCAATGACGGAGATCAGATATGGGTTGCATCAGGTTCATACAGTGAGAGAATCACAACAAAAAGTGGAGTAGGCCTCTATGGCGGATTTGCAGGCAATGAGACTACGCTTGAATCACGGGATTACTGCGCTAATGAGGTGAGCATATCTGGTGGAGACGCGGGTGTTGTCGTCACAGTACCTCAAAGTGCTTCCAATACCACAATAATAGATGGTTTCACCATTCAACACGGATCATCCACCAGCGGAGGAGGTATACGAATAAACCAGGATGCTGAAGCTGTAGTAGCTAACTGCTACATCCGGGACAATTCTGCAACTTCAGGGGCTGGTATATATGTAGAGTCGGCTGTCCCAACTATTGCCAACAACGTTTTAGTTTATAACTCTGCGACAAATGGAGCAGCCATCTACCTGATAAGCAGCCCGGCGATAATCACAAATAACACCATAATTGATAATGCCGTCACAGGAAATGCTGCAGTCTATATAGATTCAGGAACTTCTCTGGTCTTCGCCAACAATATCGTTCATGGCAACAGTAATGGAATATTCAATCAGAATGGCACTCCCACACTTCGCAACAACTGTGTGGAGGGAAACACTGCTTATGATTATTCCGGTCTATCTGCAGGAACTAATGATATAGCCCTGGATCCCCTGTTTATTTTCATCGAAAGCAACCTGTATATAGCTCACTTAAGCGCATATTCACCATGTATCAACGCTGGAAATGATGCCTATGCATACGAAACAAAAGACATAGATCACCAGGATCGCAAGAATGGTTCAGCGGTTGATATCGGTGCAGATGAGGCATATCAAGTTGCTACTCCAGTCATCAGCCCGAATGGTGGGGCATATTTAGCTCCGAAGATCGTAGGCCTCACATGTTCGACCAGCGGTGTGACTATTCGCTACACGATCGATGGTACGGAGCCACACGGTCTCGAGTATGGCACATTTCCCAGCCCTTCTTATACTGGCAACCTTTCACTCTATAATTCCTGTACGTTGAAAGTGAAAGCTTATAAAGCGAATTTTATACCCAGTGAAGTGGCATCCGCAGTATTTACTATAACCGATACCACACCCCCTGCAACCGGTATTCTGGATGCTCCGACATATGCTAACTCCAGCCCATTCACTATCAACTATTCTGGTGTTCATGACATAGGAGATAGTGGACTCAAGACAGTTGAGCTCTGGTTCAAATATGGATTATTCGGCACCTGGACATACACAAGTATGAGCAGGAGTACCGGCTCCGGATCATATTCATTCGCTCCTGCTGGTGGTGTAGGTGTCTATTACTTCGCTCTGGTTGCTGAAGACAATAGCGGTCTCCGTTCTGCTCCAGCATCCGGACAAGGCCAGGACAGCACCATATACATATATAACCTCGATGCATGTTCTTTACCGGCGGTTATAATCCCGCCCATGCCTTAGCGCACAATCTATGCATTCACTCACGGTAAGGATGATTAGTGAGTAGATTACGAAAAATACGCGTTAAGGAGAAGACGATGGAAATGCTTACAGGATATGAAAACCATCGCATTTTTATCTGGAGGAATATTGTGAAAAAAGCACTGGTTTGCCTGAGTTTTATTATATTGATCATGTCACTAAGCGCTGTTACACTCTGGAGTGACTGTCCATGCAATGGAACTGCAGTTGGTCCGGGACCCGGTGGTATCTCCACCACAGGTAATTTTATTGGAATCGCTGGAAATCCACAAAAACATCTCCATATGCCTGTAGGTAATTCTGCGATAATAGGTTGCAGTTTTTCTGATGGAGATGTGGATAAAGATGGCAACTCAGTCAATGACTCCATCAACACCTATAACGTAACCGGGTCTGGATGGACTGATTACGACTCATGGGTAGATGGTTGTCTTTACCACAAAGGCATAACCAGACAGACTTATTTCGCCAATGGCTCTGAGGGTGGCAGTGGCTATACGGATACTATTCACCTGACGGCAACAGACAAATCAATGTGTGGTTCCGGTAATGATCCTGATCTGGATATTGCATTCCAGGTTGACTGGGTTGGTATAGACAGTTTGATCGGCCCATTCGCTGATTCTCCAGTCCAATGCGCGAACGTTTTCAGTGTCAGGGTAACACCTGCTGCCCACGATACTGATACTGCCAATGCCCACTGTGATTTTGTTAAGTGGTACTACTCTACTTCTGTGAATTCAACTTGGGTACCTCTAACAAGTACGTCAGATGGTACATATTCAACATGTGATACAAGATCACTCACTCCCGGAGAATATGTCATCTGGGTCCGTGTAGAGATACCTGCCGCAGGAATCGGTAATGGAATCGGACCAGCGTTATCACGAAGTTTCGTAGCTACGGCTGTGCCATCTGAGAGTATATACAGCGCCGAATATGCTGAAGTCGATGCTGATTCAGGCTGTGCCAGCGGAAGCTGCGGAGCTCAGCCTGGCAGTGTCGGAATCTCTCTTACTGCGGGAAAATTGCTCTACCACCCTCTCACAGTAGGCTCTTTTGGAAGGCTTCCAGGATATGCTGATACTGATAGATCACCCTCTATGGAAATAGCAGGCAGCAGTTGCGATCAAACTATTTTCAGGTGCACGTATTGTGATGCAATTAATGCAAAGGTACCGTTCCACAACAAGAGCATGTCTTTCCCTTATTGGACTTATGCTGAGAGCTTTGATCTTACAGGTGGATGGAAGATATCGAGTTTACCGGTAAATGACGGTCTTCATCAGACATTTAAGATGACTTCTCCAAATGGAACTACTTACTCCTTTATCGATCTTGGTCTGACTGCAAATACTGACAGAGAAACGGCTCAACCCAGTGGAACAATCAAGCCAAGACTCACAAGAGTTGATAGTCCGGATGGCACTTATGTTACCTATACAATCGATGGCGACGGGACTGGTACAGTCACAGGCTACAATGCGCTGGGACTGCCGGCGTTTTCCAACACATTCCACTTTGATGCCCAGGGTAGAATAACCGACTATTACAACTCAGATGGCACAGTGCTGCACGCTTCCGTGCGCAAATGCGTGTATCCGGAACGAATACAGCTCCAAGATTCCAATGGAAATATATTATCAGAGACTATCTACTCACTGGATACATCAGGTGCTCTAATCCAGGTAAATCATGATGGCAAGATAACAGGTTACACGTATGGCAACAACCTGATCACTGTAACCAACGAGTCAGCTAGTCCACATATAGTAACGGAATACTACTTTGGCACTAATACCACAACCATTACCCAAAAACACCCGACTGACTCCAGTAAGGACCAGGTTACGACCTATGAGTTCTTTAAATATTCCACTTTCAGCAACTCCTCAAAGAGATACACCTGGAAAATCACCGATCCAAATGGTCAAACCACCAAATTCGGATATTGGATGCCTACCGGATCATATGTATATGGGAAAACGGAAAACGTAGACTACAAGTTTACAGACAACCCCAATCTATATGGCAAAGTCTTCCAGGTTACTGATTCCAGCAACAATACTACTGCATATTCATATAATTCTGTGGACGGGACATTAACTTCAATAACCTATCCAAATGGCGATATGGAATCCTGCAGTTACTGTGCTCCTACCCTCCCCTGTACAATTAGGAACACATGCGGGAGCTACATGCATTTCGACCGCGGTAACACAACCAAGTATAGGGTCGATGCAATCAGGATATCTCCGATAAGCAGTCAGGAACCGAGTAACTGGAGCAGTATAGCGCCTGAAGTGGAGTTCGAATACTATCCAGCCAACGATTCCCACGGCCAGGGAGGCAGGCTCTGGAAAGTCAGAGTTCCCAATGTGGACGACACTAATTCTTGCGAGAACACCTACGAATACTATGAAATAGTGAATGGTGTAGAGAAGCTCAGGGACGATGCGACCAGGATCCACTACAAGATTTGGAGCGGATCGGCATATGTGACCCGGACGACATCAGTATCATACGATTCAATGGGCCGTATCCTGAGCGCAACCAATGCAGACAACAGGACTATATTTTTTGGCTACGATCTCAAAGGCAGACTTCTCAATGTCATCTACCAGAACAGCCCCAGGATAGCCGATGAAGCTGCCTACACATGCTGCAATCTGGACTGGACTAAAGACCCGGATGGCCGTGAGGAGCACTATGGCTATGATGATGCAGGTAGAATAGCCAAAGCATGGACCAGCGTCGCCGGGCAATCTGCTACAAATCCCCTGGTTGCATACGCTTATGATGGTTTTGATAATCAGACAACCGGCACAGTATATTCAAATGCAACTACACCTCGCACAACATCATATACCTACGACAAACTCAACCGCATCACAAAAATGGACCTGCCGGGTCCGTTGGGGGATGAAGAGTGCGGATACGATAGTCTGGGCAGGTTGCAGTGGGCTAAAGACGGCAACGGGACAGTTACCCTCTACAAATACGATATAGTGGACCGGCTGACTGATGTATATTTCAACTACACCGGAAGCCTGACCAACATAACATATCCTGCCAGTTCAAATGTTCAGTTCACATTCATCAGCGGATCTTCACTCCCTGCTACAGTGACTGATTCCGCAGGTGCAAGCGCTTACAGCTTTGATTATCGAAACAGGCTGACCAGTTATTCTCCCCCAAAACCAGTCGGACACGGCGACATCACCTATACATATAACGCCCTGGGGCAGAAAGCCAGCATAACCAATGGATCATTGGTCATCAGCTACTCATACTATGCAAATGGAGCATTAAGAGATGTCCATAGGGGGCTCAATCTGATTGCTTCATACACTTATGACCAGATTGGAAACTGCACCAGAGTAGATTATGGCAATGGTACCTATCAGACATTCACATACAACTCCACCGATCCCAGATACCAGCTGGAGAAAATCAACTACGCCTACCGCTGCGCTTCCGGTCAACCGGTGCAGGTGCAGGGAAATCTGGGACTCACCTATGATAACTCTGAAAACACAGTCAGCTGGAGCGTTTTCGATACATCGGTTCCACCCATAAACATATTCGGCAAGGCATACACCTATGACCAGGTATCTCGCCTTGAGAGTTCCAATACTCCGGGTGCAACCACGATCACCTACCAAAGCGACTGGGCAGACAACCGCATAAACCCCGGCCAGCTGGAATACAACGACGCCGACCAGCTCACACGCGTCCCGGGTGAACACCGTTATGAATATTACGCTAATGGCGACCTCCACTACACAAAGGATGATTACGGGGCTCTTCAGGAGACCTGCGCCTACACCAGTGATGGCTTCCTGTCAAGCGTATCCTACACCGGAGTAAGCCGTTCCAGCAACATGACCTGGGACAGCGCCGGCAACCAGATAACCTTCCAGTCATCCACCAGAGCAACCGAGGGAGAGACCTACACATTCGTCTACGACATCACTGCAGGCGTCCCTGCAGTGATAGAGGAAAGAAGCACAGCAGGCACCTGCGTATACTACATAAGAGAACCAAATGGCACCCTGATAGCCAGAATAGTCCCATCTGGAGCCAGCGAGACAATCCAATACTACCACTACGACGAACAAGGCTCCATCCTGTTCCTGACCGATGCAAACGGAGTAGTAACCGACAAATACGCCTACGATGACTGGGGAAACACCATCTCCCACGCAGGCTCCACCCAGCAGCCCTACCAATATGTAGGAGCCCTGGGCTACTACACCCACTACCAGGACCCCAACCTGAAATACAAACAACTAGGCCTAAGATTCTACAACCCCCAAACCGCCAGATTCACACAGATGGACCCGATAGCAGATGGATTAAACTGGTATGCATATTGCGGTAGTGATCCCAGGAACGGGGTGGATCCGTGGGGATTATTCCCTTGGAAAGCTATTGGTAAAGCCGTTGCCGTCAAGTCATATAATATATTAGAATCCGTTGATCTACTACCTCTCCCATACACAACACAAGCCTTTGGCGAAATAGTATTTGGAGACCATTCGGCATTTGCAGGTGAAAAATGGGTTCGTTACATACCATTCATTGGTGAAGGTCTTTACAATAGCACTGATAGTTTAGGTTTATCTTGGCAACGATATACAGATGGTCACGGTTCGTTTTTGACTTTCTTAGGGGATTATGCGATTTGGAACTTCAATATGGGTGGTTCGGCTCTTGCCATAGAAGGTGCCGGACATGGATTACTCGAAGGATGCAAAGGTACATCCGGTGAACTCCGTGAAGCATACAGGCGAAATCCTCGTAAAGGCAGTATTGGAACTGGTCCTTCACCGCGTCCTTCTAGCAGATATTTGCGTAGACAATGGGAGAAGGAATACAATTCAACTTGGCCAATGAACCATGAAGTGAGTCATCGAATACCTCGTTCGGAAGGTGGTACAGATGATGTGAGCAATATTTTCCCGGAGCAACACACCGATCATGTTGCAAGACATAGCAGCAATGGCGATTTTAAACGCTGGGGAGGCATGAGAGGAAGCAAGCATTGAACATGGATCACAGTCCAGTTGATACAAACAATATGATCCCGATAAATGAAATTGCCGCATCGGTTGTCGATTACCGGGATGAAGTTGCTTTGTTGTCCGCGAATGCCGCAAACTACCTTGGTAGTATGTCGTGGTGCAAAAGAATCATCAATGGGTGGGTGGCATATGCCAATGGTTATATAATTGGAGTGTTCTATTTTCACATTGAGCCATCGAATAAGCAGGTGCCTGACTATATTTGGGTGATAAATGGAGATATACCGCCGGCCTATATCGATGTTGGTTACTGCAATACCTGGGAGTTAGCCCTTGATGGTTATATTGCTGAAATGCAGGAATGGGTCGATAGAGTCATTCAGGGACGTCCCATTGATGATTCAGTAATACCTGTAAATGTCCCCCCGGAGAAAATCTGGGCCGAACGACTTCAATCACGTCTGGACCTGTTGCGACCGATAGTTACCGATGACGCCTGATAATCCTTTTACCCGGCGATCAAACAAAACGGAACTGCCAAAGCTGGTATTCCTCTAACCAGCCGGCATTCCCATCCATACGCAAGGATACACAAATGAAGAATACTATCATTCAACAACAGAAAAAAGTGTGTGATAAGAATGGTTCCCCTTTTGTTGAGTCTCCGACTTTCCTAAAAGTCGGCATTGCTTTGAATGTAAAATGCGGTTTGATTCCGATTAATGGTCTGAGATATCAGCCCGAAGGTGATGCAACAGGATGGTTCATTTGGGCAGGAGAGGAACTATCTGAGGACCCGGAATTTTTTGTTCCTCTCCATGTTGAGCACCTTACCCGCTGGTGCCCGGCTATACTTCCTTATCTCGGTCTCGCACCCGGATGGCGTTTTCTGATTGCTGGGGAATATGAGGATGTCTGGTATGATGAGTCATTACTGGAAACAGTAACATCATCCACTACCGAATCCACAGGGGAATAAGCCTTGAGCACAAAAGATTGTCCTGTAGATACAAGTGAAATGATGATTATTGACGATATCCCTGTGTCAGACATTGACTACCGGGATGAAGTTGTAAAACTGTCAGAAGAAGCCATAAAGACCATCACAACCACATTGTGGTGTGAGCATATCAATCAAGGCTGGTTGGCATATGCAAATGGGTACATTATAGGAGTGTTCCTATTCCACATAAAACCAACGAAGACTGGTACGCCCCATTACGCATGGCTTATTAATGGAGATATCCCAACTCTCATTATAGATGCCAGGCATTGTGAAAATTGGATTGCAGCCGTGGATTGCTACATTGCAGATATGCAGGAATGGGTTGACCGGGTATATCAAGGCCGACCGATTGATGATTCTGTAGCCCATGTAAATGTCCCCCCAGAAAAGATCTGGGCACAGCGCCTGGAATCCCGTCTGAACATGCTTCGACAGGAAATAGAGGAAATAAAAACAGATCACTAAGATCACTCAGATCCGACAGGTCCGACAGATCCGTCCGATCCGACAAATCCGTCAGACAAACCCCTCCCAACCACGTCATCCTGAACTTGATTCAGGACCCATTCCCCAACCTGGGACCGCCGATCCCCAGATCGGCAATTTTCCTTCAGTAGTCAAACAAACCAGAACTACCAAAGCCGAACAACCCACCGTCCATTCCACTTTATGCCGCGGGAACGACGGGATGCACTACGTTACATAGATCAAGGAAAGTAAGTTCCCGCAGCATAAACGCACATACATTACGGTTTTAGTCAGAACAAGATTTCAAGGATTATAAGATTGACGCGATTAAGCAAACTCAACACGCCACCAGTCACCCCCCACCCCATTGCCTTCCTGAAGCCCGAAGCCCGAAGTCTAAACCTTCCCCCAGTCCCCAAGTCTCCAAAATCCTGTCTTCCAAAAATAAATTCAGATTTCCTGGAACTTTTCCAATTTCCCGGTGTCTAATAATCATGTGGGATTATCGCACATTTGTTCTATTTCAGTCAGGAAAGAAAGGTCGCCACCATGCAACAAGAAGAAAGAGCCAATTCTACCACCCGAAACCAAACAAAACACCCGTCGTCCTGCTTCAGGGAACCTTTGAAAAAATGAAAATTTTAAATTCGTTAAAACGAATCCACCTGAGCTCAACCACACCAAATTTCGAGTTCAATTCGTTTTGCAAAAAACCCGAATTTACCACAGCCAAAAATCCAAAACGAATACCGACCAGGAGAGTACAAACACCAACCATACTGTCCAGCCACACAGACCGCATTCAGTATTTCGCGTGTTTGGCGCCTTTAGCGGTTCCATTCCCAAAAATCTGCGTAAATCTGCGAATTCAAGAGTATTCGGCACCTGAACTAATTCTGATCCCGAATACTCCTGCGGATGATTATTCCGGACACATTCGCTTTGTGCACGCTCCAACCGACCTATGATAAAATTGAATGTATATGTTATAGTAGCAGAGGCACAAACGGCCACACAACCTAAGTTCCGGTGATTGTGCTTTCTATCCTGTCCAGCCATGAATCATATTAATCATGTTCAAGAACATTATGCGATATTATTTGCTGTTAATACTGGGCCTGTTCCTGCTGCCTCTAGCTGCTGCAGGGGCTCCTGTTGTTCGGGTGTTTGTCTTTCTGTCCCCGGACTGCAGTTCCTGTCAGGTCGCCAAAGAGCACTCGATCACAGCCGTCGCTAAGAAAGCTGGCTGCCGGGTTGAGCTCAAGTACTTCGATATAGACAATCTACCAGACTACAAGAAGCTGGTAGAGCTGGAGAAAAAGCTCGGGGACACCGGGAATGAGATGCCGGTGATTGTCTGTGGGAGTAAGGTCATGGGAGGTGAAAAGGAGATCACCGCCGACCTGGAACCCACCCTCAGAAAATATGCCAAGTCCGGGACCGACTGGCCGGACACTGCCGAATCTGCCTCTCCCAGGCTGTCAGGCAATCGGCCCATTGCACACCTGAGCAGCACCCTGCTAAGCGCCGGGACAATGCTCCCCGGTTCGGAAAAATGGGTCTCAGCAACATTGAAGAACATCGGAAATGGTGTGCTCAGGGTGACCGGACTGCGCTCAGCCTGTCCCTGCTACAAACCTGCAGTCTCCGGAAAGACCCTGGCCCCGGGTGAGCAGACCGATATCAGGGTCCACATAAAGGCAACCGGCATGTCCGGCAGGATCGAGAAGTTCGTAATGGTCGACACCAACGCCCCAACTACTCCTACCAGCCGGATAAAAGTATCAGTCAACATACCCGCCATAATCACCGCAACCCCCACCCGGATCAGCTTCGGCTGCATCCAGCAGGGAAAAGCCATAGATAGAGAGTTGGTAGTCACCACAATCGCTGCCACTCTGCGCGTTCAGTCGACATCCACCGCCATCAAGGTCCTGTCAACCACAAAGCAGGGAGGCAAATACACAGTAAAGGTCCGCATAGAAGGCAAGTCCGCAGGCAGGTTGCTGGGCCGGATCAACCTCATATCCAGTAAACCCGACTGCAAATCAGACGTCCTGGTGTTCGGCAATGTCAATCCTTAAGCCCAGTCTATTGGGACGCATAACCGCAATATGTGTCATCGCCTGCGCGCTCGGATTATCTGTTAATGCCGTCAGGCCGGACGGTATCCCTTACATAAGAAAGTCGCTCAAAGACCAGCGGGTATTCAGCAGTTCCAAATCTACAAATGTTACGCAGGCTCTATTCATCACACTGGAGGATGCAAAGAAGGCCTACGACCGGGGGAATCTGACAATGGTCGATGCCAGACCTATTGAGGACTTCCACAACCAGCACATCAAAGGCGCGATCTCGCTCTACTACGAAGACGCCGCCGGCAAGTGGAGTGCCGCTCTCGCTTCAGTTCCCAAAGACACAGCCATAATAACCTACTGCAGCGACCCGGAGTGTGAGTCTGCTATCAAGCTGGCTGATATCCTGACAGCTGTCGGATTCACTCGTGTCTCAATAATGCTGGATGGTATCCCCGCCTGGAAGCAGGCCGGATACCCGGTACAGTCCAGTGAATAACCGCTGGGGCAGGCTTCCATTATTAATACTGAGACTCTCCCTGGGGGCTATATTCATATATGCAGCAGTCGGCAAGATCGCAGACCCGGCCCGTTTCGCCGGAGACATCGCCGCATACAGGCTCCTGCCGGTGTTTATGGTCAATATACTGGCCATGGTCCTGCCATATATTGAGATCCTCACCGGTCTCGGTCTGGTTATAGGAATCTGGATAGATGCCGCCAGCGCAATCGCATCAGTCCTGGTCACAATCTTCATCATCTCTGCTCTCTCCGCAATGGCAAGAGGACTGAACATTGAATGCGGCTGCTTCACCCTCTCCGGCGCCGGTAAAGTAGGCTGGGACCTGATCGCCAGGGACATACTTATGCTAACAGCCGCAATAGTAGTATTCTTATATACAGGCAGACATAAGCAACAATGCACATCTTAATTGTCCATTGTCCATTCTCAATTGTAAATTAGAAAAGGAGCCACCATGGAGCTATCAATAACCACCGACTACGCAAATGACAAAGGGGACCCGTCACCTTACCTGAGGGATATAGCCGATACCGGATTCACCCACGTCCACTGGTGCCATCAGTGGAACACCGATTTCCTTTACTCCAGATGGGAGATCGAGCAGATAAGCAAGTGGCTGGAAGAGTATGGACTGAAAATGCTCGATCTGCACGGCTCCGTCGGACCAGAGAAGAACTGGTATTCCTCAAAGGAGTATGAACGCCTGTCCGGGGTTGAACTGGTGAAAAACCGCCTCGAGATGACCGCGCGCCTCTCCGGGGATGCTGTAGTCATGCACCTGCCCAGCGGCCCTATATCCGACCAGATGCGCAAGTCCTTCGATGAACTACAGCCGGTTGCTAAGCAACTTAGTGTAAAGATCGCACTTGAGAACGGCTGCTTCGAGTCCATAAACAGCGCGTTCGCTGAGTACGATTCCGCATTCCTGGGCCTGTGTTACGACTGCGGTCACGGCAACCACGACCCCGATGGGCTGGACAAGATGGATGCAATCAAGGACCGCCTGATAGCTATCCACCTGCATGACAACGATGGAGTCAAAGACCAGCACAAGCTCCTCTTCTCAGGCACCATCAACTGGCCCAGGTTGGCATCCCTGATCGCCACATCCGCATACACAAAATGCATCAGCATGGAAGTCTCTATGCGAAACATGGGCATGGAAGACGAAAAAGCATTCCTGGAGGCAGCCTACGAAGGCGGAACCCGTTTTCACAACATGGTAAATGGAGTAGTTGAGAGTTGAAAGTGGATAGTTAGGGGTTGGGGGCTCCTGATACGATTACCAGTTTTTATCCAACTAGTCAATATGTAGTCACATATTGTGCAACGGGTGGAAGAATAGCATGTAGACAATATACCTAAAGGAGCATGTTATGAATATCAGCTCAACAACCAGCAAGATAGCATCCAGCTTATCATCAACACAAAATTTCACCTCCACTGCAACAAAACTGGCAAGTAGTCTCTCAACCAGCAGCGCAAATAAGCGTTTGGCGACCTTATCATCGTCCGATCCGGCAGCATTATCTATTATGAACAAAGCTACGGATCTTTCATCTGTCAGATCAACGATGCAGCAGCAGATAGCTACCCTGGATCAAGGCAGCAATGCAGCCAATGGCACTGCAACTCTCCTTGACGACACAAGAAAGCAGACAATCAACGCCCAAAACGTACTGGATGGATATAAAACAGGAAAGTATACAAAAGACGAGTTGACGAGTGTGCTAACCCAATATCAGGCCTCCTATCAGAACGCTCTAACTGAGGTTGATCAGACATCAACTGAATCGAGCTTTCTTACAGGCGGCAAGATGACTCTCGCCACAGCCAGCAGCTCAGCATACGCAGTAACCGTAAAGGGTGGTGACTTAACATCAGAAGGTCTGAAGCTGAAGACAAAGGCAGCTAAAGACTCAACAATCGCAAACGAGGATAAACCTCTGGTCGATCAAGACATAAGCCAGATGGTATCAGCAGTAACTGGTCCGGATGATACTGCTGCTCTTGAAAAGATTGGCAAGGTACTCGAAGCAAGACAATCTGCAGTATCCGCAGCAGAAGGCACCGCTATCGGTTTGTCCAAGTCGCTGTCAGCCGGTGTTGACACTCTAAAGCAATCTTCAGAAGGCGTCACAACTCTGATCAACAACTTGAGTACGGGAGCAAAACAGGCACGTGAAACCGATATGAATGACGCAAGCGCATCTTCATTGTCGCAGCGGACAAGTGTAATGCTTGCTAATACAGGTGCTTCGTTCGCAGGTCAGTCAGATATGGCAATGTTACAGCAACTATTCAAATAACTATGAATAACCACATTGGGATATCGGCTTATAAGGCCGTCGTAAACAATACTCTGGTGGGCCGGCAGCTGGAAGCACATGTGTTGCTTAAAGCTGCCGACCGGCTGCAAATGGTAATAGATATCTGGGGTTCTCAAGGTCATGAGGACAGGCTCCATGATGCCATCTCCCGCACCCAGATCCTCTGGAACATCTTTCAGGACGCACTTATAAAAGAGAATAACCCGATAGATGAAGACATCAAAATCAACGTTCTGAACTTGAGTATGTTCATCGACCGCCAACTCCTCTCAACACTTGCCAACCCTACACCGGACAGGCTGTTGTCTATCATAAATATACACCGTGAACTGGCAGCCGGACTGAACACCTCACATGTCCATCCAACTCACCATTAATTCAAATCGAAGCTTACCAAACATACACAATGTTCACTATTTGTCGCATACCACAGCTGCAGGCCCGAATCCAAGCGAGCTTTCTACAAACCATCTACTATTTCTGCATTATTCTGCACTATTTGGTCATTATTGTGCGTTATATGGGTATAGTAAATACAAGAGCATAATGTTAAGGGGATCAAATGAACATGCAAAGTGAGATTTGGAGTGTAACACTGCAACCACAAATAGAGGTCGGAAAGATGCAGATAAAAATAAAAGCCTGCGGAGTAGGCGGTACAAAGGGCATGATTGCCATCTCAGGAGAATACCCAGACCTAAAAACCGCAGTTGAAAATAACAAGGATAAACTGGCAGGGACAGATCTTAGGCATGCCAATCTTAAAGGTGCAAGTCTATCAGGCGCAAACCTTAGTGGTACGAATCTGGAATGTGCGGATATGAGCAATGCAGACCTGTCTAAATGCAACTTCGAATGTGCATATCTACGCAATGCAAATTTGAGATCAGCCAATCTAGAAGATGCAAATTTGTTTGATGCCAATCTGCGTAGCGCTTACCTTAATGAAGCTAACTTACATAATGCTGATCTTTGCAGCGCCAACCTGCGCAATGCCATATTACTGAATGCCAATATGTGCCATGTTAATCTTCTTGATGCAAATCTGGATGGCGCAAATCTGGAAGGTGCAAATCTGCAGTGTGCTGAATTGTCGCACATAGAAATTACAAGAGCAGATGGAAAAGTACTGATCTCCGAACCTCATCTTGATTTGAAGACCGCTGTAGAAACACACAAGGATAAACTGTGCGAAGTTAACCTGGAGTGTGCCAATTTGGAACACAGCGACCTGAGTTTCGCCAATCTAGTCGGCGCCAATCTAGCCAATGCCAATTTAGAGTGTGCCGATCTCCATGGTGCCAATCTCACCAAAGCAAACCTTACCAGAATAAACCTGAAAAATGCCAATCTATTCTGCGCAAATCTTACTCGAGCAAATTTGACCAGGGCAAACCTTACAGGTGCCAATCTGCAGAGCTGCGATTTCACCAAAGCCATTTTAATAAAAGCCAAACTGGATGGAGCTGACACAGTATGTGCCGTGTGGAATGATGCTACACTGGATGCCACATAACCAGCTATAGAACAGTTGTATTGCCTAAGGTGTTTTTTTCCCGAGTTCTGAATCTTGATCCTTGGAATTTGTTCGTGACTTTGAATTGACAAATCCCCCAACCTATCTCATAATGCGTGCAGAAGGACTCAGGATATCAATATGGAGGGTTCAATGTCCGCATTAACTTACCGTGAGCTTTATGCACCAGCCCATTTCGGGAATTTCTACGAAACTGCCGCTGATTATGAGATCAAAGAGATGCTGCAGGAAGCAATATTCTGGGGATTCAATGCCTATGGCGATTGGTTCGATGCTGCTGACCTGAAAAATCCACTCAACAATCCCCGTGCAGAGTTCCTGACTCCGCAGGCTATCTGGGAGCGCAAGAAGAGTTCCTACCGCATCGCATCACGCCTGGGATTGCAAACCTCATGGATAGTTACCCCTAACCACGTCTTCACGGATCAGCTTTTACCTGAAATTATGGCTGAGATGGATGGAGACGACCGGTTTATGGGCCAACTACTCTGCCCATCGAGATCTGATGGCCGCAAGAGCATATTAGAAACTCAGCGGGGCCTACTCCAAGATTTAAAAAACACCGGAGGCCACATAGACTACATCACCGGTTGCCCATTCGATTATGGTGGATGTTCCTGTAAAAAATGCACGCCGTGGATAATCACCTGGGGTCAGTTGATGGCAGACCTGCATGACGAGGCCAGGGAAGTATTTCCTGATATCCGCGTTCGATTGATTGGTTGGTGGTGGACAGATGAGGAGCATGAGTTGTTCAAAGCCTGGGCTGATTCAAAGCAGCCAGGCAGGTTCATATCCCTGGCTGAGCACATCCGATACGATGAAACCCAACCAACTCCGGGAATCGTGTTACCGGAAGGCTGCAAGCCTCAGGCATTTGTTCACATAGGTTACAATAACCGAAATACCCACCGAGATGTGTATGGAACTTGGGGACCTTTGATTGCTCCGGAACGGATTGAGCAGACGGTAAGGAACCTGGAAACAAACGGGTTCGATGGGTATTCTGCTTACTCGGAAGGAGCATCCGACGATGTCAATAAGGCGCTACTAGCCGGACTCTCATCCGGAAAGTATTCATCTTCCGATAATGTGTTGAAAGCGTACGCAGAGAGATACTTCGGGATTACTGGATCGCAAATTGAATCCTGGGCTGAATGGTTGAGTGGCTGGGCTGATCCATTGTCTGTGAACCTAACCAATGCACGCAAGGAGTTCGATGTACTCAAAGCAGGTGTTCGTAGTCCAGAATGGAGGTTGGAGCAATGGGAGTGTAGATTGCGGTTGTTTGAAGAGCACTCCCGGGTGATTGAACAGAAAGAATGGAACGAGATCGCAAATACAGCAGCAGAAAGATTTGTTCTGGAACGCGACAGAATGTACCGAGAGGTCTGGAAGCTCGGGCTGGTACGGCATGTGCTCAATTATCGTTATTCTCAGCCTGAGTGGTTTGCTCATTACCAGTCTCAGCACGAGAAATTTAATCGATCATCTGAGATGTAGGTTGTTTGCAACGGGGGAACTAAAGATTTGATGGTAGGATTTCGCCTTATTGTATACTCAATGTTTATTATTCTGTTTACTATGACTTGCTTTGCTCAACAAACACGATTTACCATTGCAAATGCAGGGAAATCCAGGGTGGCAATTGTTATCTCCAAAGATGCAACTATTCCTGAACAGACTGCAGCCAAAGAGCTTTCCGGTTATTTGAAGCAGATTACCGGGGGCGAGTTTCCAGTATATTCACACAATACCGCACCTTCGGGTATGTCCAGAATCATTATTGGACAATCTGAGGAGACCAAACGCCTTCTTGGAAACATTGACTGGGGCAAGCTTAGATACGATGGTACAATCATTAGATTTGCGGGAAATGATCTGGTTCTTGCAGGCGATAGACCCCGAGGAACTCTGTATGCGGTATATTCTTTCCTGGAAGAATATGTGGGATGCAAATGGTGGACTGCAGATTCCAGCTTTATCCCAAACAAACCGAATTTATCTGTAAGTAAAATGGACAAGATCCACATTCCCCCATTTATGTACCGAGAGACATACTACTATCCTGTCAACCACAAGAATCTAGTATTTGCATCCAGATTGAAACTGAATGGAACCTATCAGGAAGTACCGGCCGAATATGGAGGGCACTACAACCTTATCGGGTTCGTTCATACTTTTGATGAACTGCTGCCGGCTTCAATATACTTGAATGCCCATCCTGAATGGTATAGTCTGGTCGATGGTAAGAGAGTCGGAGGACAAAGTACAGGTCAGCTTTGTTTGACTAATGAGGAGATGAAAGCTGAGTTAGTTAAGCAGGCTTTGAATGCAATCGACAGAGATCCGTCTGCAGGGATGATATCCATAAGCCAGAATGATAATACCAGTTACTGCCAGTGTGAGAAGTGTATGGCTGTTGCAAAAGAGGAGGGCTCCCAGTCCGGCCTGCTTATAAGGTTTGTTAATACGGTCGCAGATGAGATATCAAAGAAGCATCCTGACTTTCTAGTTGAAACACTGGCATACACATACACTCGCCACGCCCCCAAAATAGTAAAACCACGAGATAATGTTATTGTTCGGCTGTGTTCAATAGAGTGTGATTTTGCTACTCCTCTTAATTCTAAAAGCAATGCATCATTCTACAAGGATCTACAGGACTGGAAAAATATTTCGAAGCGATTGTATGTGTGGGACTATGTTGTAAACTTCTGGGACTTGACTATAGCGCATCCCAACTGGCAGGTATTGGCCCCGAATATCCGGCTCTTTGCAAAGAACAATGTAGTGGGAGTGTTTGAGCAAGGAGACGGATTCAACAAAGATGCTGTATTCGGTCATCTGAAGATTTGGGTGCTTAGTCACCTGATGTGGGATCCATCCCTGGATACACGCAAGTTAATGAAAGAGTTTGCCGATGGATATTACGGTACGGCAGGACCTTGTATGCTCAAATATCTGGATATAACCAGTAAAGCTATTGAAAGATCGGGAACTCGACTACTTTGTTGCAACGGAAGTAGTGTCGATTATCTTGACCAAAAGGATATGGATGAATCTACCAAGCTGTTTGATAAAGCTGAACTATTAACATCCGACAATCCTGAGATACTCAATAGAATCAGGATCGAAAGATTGGCTCTAGACCACACGTGGATACTTCAAACATCGCTGAACAGAGCAAAAGCTGGCACATCCCGAGGCATGGATGTGAAAGCTCTATGCGAAGATTTCATTAGTAGATCTGAAGCAACAGGCAACAACTATCTCCTTGAAAACTGGTCTATGGATTCTGAATATCACAAAGGTTTAAGGCTCTATGCTGGGGTTCCTTGCATTCCAGTATCCGAACGGTATTCGAAATATCCGGTCCCTGTCAAAGGACTCAAGCCTGACCAATGGGTGGAGTTGCAGGAAAACAAGATAAACATGCACAAACCAGGAGAACACAGCTTTATAGAAGCAGACTCGGACGCATCAAATAGAATTGCCATCCGGATGCCTGGCAATATACTTTCATGGGCTTCTCAGATACCTTTAGATAAAACCGGCTTCAAACCAGGCACAAAAGTGGATGTATATATAACCGTAAAAGCGAAAACTAGAGCTGTTAAAGGATTGGCATTTACCACAGGTATTTATGATGACCTGAAAGGCAAATATATTGTAGAACGATCTGTAATGATACAGGATGTACCCGATTCCAAATATCACGACTACAAACTAGGTAGATATACACTGGGACCCGGTTGGCTGGTCTATGTAGCTCCCGCTGGAGATGCTACGCTTACTGAGAATGTATATGTAGACAGAGTATTTATACTAAAGAGCCAATGACAACGGGCAACGTGAATTGATAACGCCAATCAGGAGATTGGCGTTATCAGGCGACCCATCTATCTACCGGTTTTTAGTGAGAACAGCGGTAATACGGGTGCAACAGGATCAACACCTACTACGGTATTGCCAATCCAATGATATGTATAGGTAGCACCGGCAACTTCGACAGTCTGCTTGAATGTAATTACAGGATATGTGATCGACAACTCCTCACCATCAAGTGAATTGGAGAATTTGATATAGTCCCCGCTCCAGACTGCCGTAATCTCGGTGTTGCCACGGAATGCCTTCACTTCCGAGCGAGTCACCCAGGAGGGAGGACGGAGATAGAAGTCAGCTGGTTGCTTTACAATCACACTCAGACGTCCCTTATCAGGAGTATGTGCCTTGACTATCGCCTCGGACGTATCTCTGTCAAATGCCATGTTCACAAAGACACTGTTATCCGATCGGGTGACGATATTGCTCCAGGCGACATGAAGCGAACGCATTGCCTCAGGAGGGCAACAACCCATCATATTAATACTCGAATCATCGTAAACCAGGCTGTTTGGAGACAAACGGGCGATGAATCCACCTTCAAACTCTGCTGCCTGTTTAAGGCCATCTTTCACATGTTCAGGTTCGGCTGTATGTAACTCCGAGTAGAAAGCCCTATATTCGGGCGTGACAAAAAACTGTGACTGACGAAGGTAGTTACGCACGAATCGTTCAATGTCGTCCCAGCGAGTTGTATATCCTGCTTTTGCAAGCCACAGAGCTGTCTCTGCCATATCTCCGACAATACAAGTCTCCGACCTGGTGGCATAACCATACCCGCCGTCTCCCCCGGAAGGAGGAGGGCCTTCGGTGAACCAACCCCACTCCACTCCATAGGACATCAGGAAATCATATACTCGGTGTCCCCATTCGATAAATCGTGTATTCTTCGTTTGCACACCAAGATGCACAGCACCAAGGACAGCACGCATGTGAAGATGGCAATTATATCCGTCGAATGAGCCATCGGGCTGGATACCATTGCCCTTCAGATTAGTCTGAAGGCCAGCGAGTGTTCCTTCGGTAAATGCAGATGCAAAGGCCAATGCATCACTATCACCAGTCACATCGTAGTATTCCATGATGGGTTCTACAATGCAGGGATAGGAGTCTTTGCAGCCGGTCATTGTCCATTGTCCGTCTTTCCAGCCACCCAAACCACCTGCGTAAAATGCCCGCTGGGTGTCCCAATCAGCCATCAGCTTCATCCCTGCCACAAGTTTTCTGGCAAGGATAAGTGTCTGGGGATCTCCTGTCAACCTGTAATTCTCGATTAGGTACGATAGAGTGTTGGACATAGTCCAGTTCAGAGCAAGCGGCTCAGGATCACCCGTGTTGCAGTCCCGGCAATAAGACATTCCGTCATCGCGAATATACCCCAGAACCCTCTCACGGATAGTTGCCTCTACATCTACACCTTCAGTGTTTCCGCTGATCTCGCGAATAAAATTGAACCCGCGCAGCATCCGCACCTCTGTATCACCGAAAGCTGTTGTATCCTCACCTTCCGTTATTGCCAGTGGATAATTAGAAGGATTGATACAAAACCGACATTCGCACTTCTGTTTTGTCAGGGGATTTCGGGTCAGATAATTCATCGAAGCTGCTGCCATCTCGACAATGCTTATGTCACTCTCAGACTTCTCTCCCAACAGAGCAGCAGCCTTTACACTGGTGATGGTCGCCAAATCAGCTATTTTACCGTGAAATCCCACCACATAGAACGACTTAGAATCATCTTCACTCTCAATCATCGAATATACCAGTAAGAACAACATAATCATTGAGATTAACAGCATGATGTTTTCCATAGTTTTACAACCTCAAGTCTAGTTGGATTCTGCAATTTCCTTCGCCGGCTTCAGCCAATCGTATCCGATTAAGACTGCCAGTATTATATAGCAAGCCGGAACCAGATAAAATGCCATACGCAGGTCATGCGTCTGGTTACCTATATAACCCATAAGCCAGGTGAATACACCGCAACCCGGAATCCCAGCACACGACAGGAGTATATACATCATTGTACTATCCATATGGGGCAACCGGTCGGTGCTGTAGCTGAGAACACTGGGCCAGAATGGAGCAGTGGCGACTCCTGCAATAAATAATAAGCCGAATAGAGTCCAAAGGTTGGTTAACATGGGAAAGGCCAGTGTAATCAATGCACCTCCGATTGCCGACCAGAGTATCAGGTGCCGCAGCTGATGCTGTTTGATTAAATAACCCCAGCCAGTGCGACCAAGCACCATCCCTCCTGCAAAAAACGCAGTGCCAACTCCACCAGCCCAGGCAGCATCCATAAAACTCAACCGGACGAAACTCGCGCACCAGAATGTCAGGCAAAACTCCCCACCTCCGGCTACAAACATAGCTGCAAAGAACAACCAGAACCTGCGATTGCTGAATATCTGGCGGGCATACCCGATAACAGTCTTCCAGTGGATAGGTTCGGGATGCTCGGGATACTCGCGTCCTTTGGATTCTGGAAGCAGCAGGACCGCAGCTGAAATAAATGCAAGGCAAGCACTCGCAGCAACCATAATTCGCCATGACACACCCAGTGACATAAGGGCTCCTGAAGCCAGAACCGTAACAACCACTCCTATTGACCAGAATGCATGGGAAAAATTGATATAGCGACCAGGTTCTTTGGGGTGCAAATTCTGTATGAACGGAGTCGAGAGTCCTTCGATTACACCCTCTCCCATCCCCGCAACCAACAGTGCAAGGAACAATATTCCATAGAACGGAGCTATTGCACAGAGACTCATCCCCACACCCATCAGAGCCACCGCCCAACCCATGGTCTTGCGTTTTCCCCATCGACCGGCAAGAAACCCGGATAACAGCATGGTGGCAACCATTGTCACCGTCCGCCCAAAATGTAGTGCCCCACCAGCACTCATCCCACCTTTTTCCAGGGTAAAACCCAGATCCCGAGCGAGTGATACCAACGCCACCGGTATTACAACCGAACCAGCCGCATAAGCAAAAAAGCTCACAAAAGATGCAATGTCATAACGCCCAAATTTCATGCGGCGTGAATTACCTGTAGTCTCTACGTCCGTCACCTTTTTTTGAATTATGAAGTATGAACTATGAATGATGAAAAGAAGCATCAGTAAATCCGATTTCATCATTCATAATTCACAACTCATAATTTACCTTCCGCTTATTTCAATATCTTCTCCAGCTCATTGATCTTCGTCTGGTCGATATCCGGTTGCTGGTATTGGTCTATTGCGCTCTTGCAATAGTTATCTATGCGTTCCAGCATTTTGTACTCGGCAGCAATCTCTGTAGACTGCCCCTGCCAGACACTGCGGTCTATCCATCTCGGGAACCACTGTTCAGACTTGTAGTGTTCGAATGTTTGGTCAGTATCTACGAAGTTGGCGTGACCCGTGGCTATCTGCTGGTGTATCAGGTCTAGCGCAATAGTTTCATCGCTGACTTCGAACCCTCCCCACAATCTTTCAACAGATTTATTAATCTCGGCGTCTAATATATGCTGAACTGGTGAATAGTCCTGACCTGCTGAGAGTATTCCAGCGCTTATGAACCTTGTAGTTCCAAAAGGTGCAAGGCTCAAGCCCAGCATTTTCTGAAAAACAGCTTCCAACCCGGGACGCTTGGCATCGGAATAGCCAGTAACCGAGGAAACGTTGATCCCGTATAGTCGGCGGCAGACCTGGGTAGTCATTGTATCCTGCAACAGTGCCTCTGGACTGGTGAAACAGGCAGACGCCGTGCTCATGTCCAGAGAACCGGTGCAGACAATCCCTCCAGCTGATAGTTCCGGATTTATCAGATAACCAAGCACCCAGCCTGCGATCAGCTCAGCTACTGCCACCGCAACTGTTCCTGCAACTGTAACTGGTGCACTCAAACCTGATATCGGCATTGTACCTGGATCAATCGGCATGCCTTGCCTGCGTTTGGCCACAAATAGATCAGCCTGTCTCTTGTATAGTGTCAAAGGTGCTATGAAGAAATCACAAGCGGCAATCAGCCCGGTTTCCCCTCGTTTACCGGTCAGCACCTCCCCCATTTTCACCAGGGGATCGATCTGTTCGACAAACATCACCTCTCCACCGATGATCGGTTTATCAGTAGTCTTTGCCAGTTGCAATGTGTTCCACATAGGCTCGAAGTGCGGGTCGACCTCGGAGCAAACAAGCACCCTGCCTACTTCTCCGAAATCATCGAGTGTATGCGCCATTTTAGCCATATCGACAACATCCTGCCTGTTGGCCAAACGGCGATACCCACTGGGCCAGTCAAGTAGATGAGGGTAGCTGCCCGTTTGAGAAAGCACATTCTGAGGGTTCCAACCGGTTGATATTTCTACGGTGTCGTCAGTTCGACCACCAAGCTTGCCGATAGTATCTGCTATCAACTCATCAGAATAATAGCAACGCATGGATGAGCGTTCAATCCGACACCCCGCAGATTCCAGCAGGTCGAGAAGTTCATCATTCTCGATCCTTACACCGCTCTTTGTGAGTAGACTCATAGCAGCAGAGTCTATCTTCTTAATGGCTTGATCATCATGAAGCCTCCAAAGATTACCTGATATCATTTCTCATTAGTGATGAATTATGAATGTTGAATGATGTATAGGACAATCATTCACAATCAATAAATCATACATCCTTTCTACAATTGTCATTTTAAAATGTAGTAATTCATAATCCCAGGTATGGTCTAGGATCCCAGCCATCGGTTAATTCGGCGCATGCCCTGGTGACTATCTCATCCATTGCAGCCGTTTGGTCATCAGTCAAAAAAACTGGTGTTTTGGTGGCGAGTATTTGCTCAACCTTTTCGTGGGCTCTGGCCAGGGTGTCTTTAGCACCATCACGTACCCATTCAGACTTGCGTTTTCTGTAGAAAAGTGTCGGAGGAGAGTAAACCTCACGCACAAAATCTACCGTAGTGTCGCTGTCCAGGAAGTTTGCTCCAATTCCCCGTTCAAGTATAGTTTCCAAAGCTATAGTCTGGCTATTGATCTTTGCTCCGTCAACAAGGTGTTTAACATATCCAGCGATTTCATTGTCTATTACAAGCTGCTCGTAGCAAAAATCCTCCTTGAGCTGCCCTGCTCCACCGATCCCTTTTGCTCCACCGAGAGCCGTCAGCAGTGTATACATCATCTTCTCAGCAGCTGCCTGGGAATCCGGGTAGTGCGAACCTATATCCATTATTGGATGGTTGACCACCAGTTTGAATCCGCAGTGCTCCAGGACTTTTTCGCCTAGAAGAGCAAGCAAGGTCTGTTCGGGGGAACCGCTGGCGATATCTGCGCTCTGCATGTCCAAAAAGTATGTATGGTTACAGAAGTAGAACTTAGCATCGGGTTTGATAGATGTAACGATGCACATTCCGGCTAGTCTCTCTGCGTGGTCCATAGCGATATTGGATGCAGGAGTAACCGGAGACTGCACTCCGCAGTTGCAGTTACCACCGATACCTACCACCTGCCCCCGTTTGATCGTATGCATCGCCATCGTGAGTACGTCATTACCGAACCGAAGAGGGCTGGCACATCCCATAAAGAAACTAAACTCAGGATCCGACTTCATCTTTTCTCTGCCGATTTTAACTTCAAGCATCTCACAAAGGTAGTCGAATGATCTCGGCAGCAGTGCATGACAGCAACTCGGACACCTCCCCAACCCACCTCCGCCTTTTTTGTTAGTGTGCATCCACATATGCCGGTAAGCTATCATATCCCCAACTGCGGGAGGGACATCCATCGAATAGACCAGGTTACCGGCAGCATCTATATGATCCAGTGCCTGCACCAGACGGGGAACATTCACATAGTCCGAAGGGACACTCGGTCGTGCCTGTCGGGTATTATAATCCCATATCGCATAAGACCCGCAGTCAACACTCACAGAAAACTTGCTGGTTTCTCCATCAACAATACGGTCCCAGCTTCCCGGTGCATTATCCATCGTCCTCTGCACCATAACCGACGGAAACCGGACAATCCTCTTCTGACGATCTACACGCGCATCGGTCGCTTCAAGAAAATCCAATACTGCGTCGTTGTCAACCCAAACCCCGGTCTTCTCCAATATCTGCAGACTGGCTTCGTGAATCATTTGAAGTTCATCAGGTTTCCATGGGTTCAAGATTCCGTATAACTCTGACATTGGGTTGATGCCCTCCGGGTTTGGATTTTGTTCTATATAATAACACCTGTGATGAATACTACGCCGATATCATATGTTATTCCTTTGTATTCACTCGACTGCAATATCAGAAAGTGGTATCCTCTATGCATAACTGCAGCCTGATAGATATCAGCTCTGCAGAATTCATTCTGACAGGACTTATTCCATGGATAATTCACAAATACAGCCAATTGTACCTATCGTCCCGCACACATTTGATATAGACAAAAATGCTTCTGTGCTCCTTCAACTCAGGCACAATTATAATCTCAAAAGGTTCCTGCTTGTTGCTCCAGAACTGGGAGTGCGTCTGACAGGATTTCCTGACCGGGAAGTATACCGTGAATTCGGAGAGTTTCTGCTGGGAGTAAAAACATATCTGGCAGATACAGATCTTCAGGTCGGATGGTGGTGTGCTCCATCGTTTCAGTCCGGCAAAGGTAGTTTTCAAAGTATTACCGGACTCAATGGTAAAACATCCGATATATCATCTTGCCCTCTGGATGAACGGTTTCGTGAAGTCTTCCCAAGCAATATAGCATTAGTTGCCGGGATCGCGAAGCCGTTTGTCATTCAATTTGAGGACGACTACCAGTTCAGCAATCATAACCCGGTCAGGTTCGGTTGCTTCTGCCCGTTGCATCTCAAAGAGTTTGCTTTGAAAGTCGGAAAAGACTACACCCGTGAAGAACTGAGTGATATATTCAGCTCTGTTACTCCTGAGAGCGTCCAGTTGAGAAGGCAGTGGGGAGAGCTTTCCCGCGATACCCTTGCAGGCTTCGCTGGATTGATTCGAGAGAAGATAGATGAAGTCTCTCCGGAAACCAGGGTCTCTCTCTGCCAGTCAGGGATGGCTGGCTTTGATGGTGATTTCACTGAAGCAGTTGCTGCTGCTTTTGCAGGTAACACAAAACCGCTGGTCCGCGTCTATGGGTCAACTTATTGCTCGGATAATGCCTGGGAAATTCCATATGCTATCTTTAATGTTCTGTATTCAAAGGCAAACTTACCCAGGCACTTCGAGCTGATGCATGAGTCTGACACATACCCGCATACACGGTTCTTTATGTCAGCTGCCAAGATAAAGAGCCTGATGGCCGCGGCATTTTCTTATGGGATGGACAATTCGCTGTTTTACACGACTCAATACCTGAGTGATCCGCTGGAGGAATCTGGCTACAGCAAGATGTTTAAAACAGAGTCGAAACGGTTTTCAACAATTCGCAATGAAGTGAAGAACTGCAGTCCGGCAGGTGTCGAAATATGCCATTCACCGTGGTCACATGTTGTTGTACCTTATGATCCTGCAACTGCATGTAATCCCGGGGATTCACTCAATCCCTGGTTGGGAATTCTGGGAAAATATGGGATTCCTTACTCAGTGAAGCCTGAAAAAGTGAAAATGCTTGCTGGCAACTATGCTTCATTCATGTCAGACGATGAAGTCAAGGACCTGCTTTCTCACGGTGTGATGATGGATGGACAGGCAGCACATATTCTCTCACTGCGGGGCTATGGAAATCTGATCGGCGCTGAGGTAGTTCCAGGCAATAAAGCAACATTCTGCACCGAAATCATTGAAGAAGACTCAGGATTTATTGGAATCACTGGTAAGGACATGTACAATTTCATCTTCGCACCAGCCGGCTCTGAAGGTGGCGGGTTCTATGAGCTTACACCAAATACACAGGCAAAAACTCTGACATCATTCTGCGACCCCAACGGCAAAGCAATCATCCCGGGAATGATAAAATACGAAAACAGCCTGGGTGGCAGAATCATCATAACTGCCTTCAACCTGCAGGACAATATGTCATCAACCGTTTTCAACTACAGAAAGAAAGAGATCATCCGCCAGTCGATTGAGTGGCTGGGCCAGGAATCCCTGCCAGTCTATATAGAGCATTCCCCAAACGTCTACTGCATATACAATCGATCCCAAACCGCTAGCAAAGCCATTGTGACCCTGATAAACCTGTGTTCGGACACCGCATCGAAAATTGAGCTTTCTATTTCAAGTGAATGGAACGGCTGCAGGATATATTTACTGAACTCTGAAGGTGAATGGGATCAGTTGAATGTTTCAGTAGATGAAGGGAATGTTTCAATACCAGTGGAACTGAGACTTATGGAACCGGTGTATCTGAAGTTATCTATATAAACTGCATAGACACAAACAACCAACTCTCCGTTCGTCCTGAGCTTGTCGAAGGACGCGTGTGCAGTCCGCGTCCTTCGACAAGCTCAGGGCGAACGGGGGGGAGAATTGCCAACAGAGAGAAATGCAAATGGGGGACTATCGCCAACAGTATATGTAGCCGTAGATTTTAAAGTTGTATGAGACCCAATCACACATCACTTAAACAGAAAAACCCGCCCCATCATCGGTTCCATATCTATTCTAATCCTGCCTCTGTCTGGATTTATCTGCGTATGCCTGGATATTTCGGCAAGCGTTCCAGCTTTCTTGACCGGGATAGCGACTAAAGATTTCTTGAATCTGGATGAATTAACTGCGGTCAGTCCATTTTCAAAACTCCTGTAGTATACTGTCCCGATTTTTTTGACAGCACTCGTTGGTTTACCTAGTCTGGTGGCATAGAGTTCCTGGCCGGTGGTTTTTGTGGCGTTGTCTTGCTCATCCATTATAGTCCGGTGGTCTGACCAGACCATTCCGTAGAGTTTACAGTAAGCAAATGAGAACAGAGCGCCGTTGATCTGATCCTGGTGCGGAATATCCGAGTAGTAGTCAAACGAACAAGATACCTTACCGTGCCTGGCAGCATCCTGGGCCAGCTGTCCCTGATATTCCAAGTCTTTCCATGCTCTTATCTCTATCGGGTTTCCCGCAGTAAATGCCGCAGACTCCCACATCTGCACGTCCATATACTTCCATCGTTCAGGATAGAAAGAAAATGGGCCCATATTGGTAAATACTATCTTGTCCTTGCCATAACTTTTGGTCGTGTCGTATGCTATTTCTAAAGTATGCAAATAAGCTTCGTCATTAGTTGTGAATGCCGATTGATGTCTATGTTTGTCTAGCTTTGCGCCATAACATTCATCCATTGGAAATGCATTATCAACAAACATCCCATCAAGTCCAACCTCGACAACCTTTGCAGCAACCTTTTTGACAGCATCCTGCAAATCCGGCTGATACATACATGTGTAGAAACAGGACTGGGGTCTGTAACCGGAACGCTTGACGTTTCCTGCACTGTCATATGCCGTCCAGTTAGGGTGTGCATCAATATCAAGGAACTCATATCCGACTTTTGTAGCATTCCAGTTATACAGCACCATATCACCGGTAGCTTGAGCCTGGGTTTTACTATATATCTCCATCCAGTTTATATACGCCAGCAACCAGGCATCCGGATTAACTCTTTTGAGTATCTTAATGTTGTCCGGGACAGGCTGGTCACTGAACCAAAGACCTATATCCTTGACCCACTGCCCCGGCTCTCTCTCAAGTGTCTCCATATAGTTAGACTGACCATAAGTATTCAGATTCTGCACTGATGCTGGCGCTGGAGTGCCATAAACAACATTCTTCAAAGGATAGATTTTGGTCTGCACTGTATTGATGTTTGCTCTTGTCACTTTTTTATATATTGCAGGAACTTCTGATGGATCTTTTATTTCAGACAGAAAGAATGAATGTCCGATTGTCTTACCATTGGGTGTAAACAACATGGAGGGCATATGATTGATGAACACCGCTCTCGACCAGTGTTTCGACAAACCTCCAGGGGTCATAATACAGATCCGGGACTCTCCATACTTCAACACAGCCCATTTGCATTCGTCAAGATACACAAAGTTGCTGCGACCGATACTGTCATAGGATGCATAACTGGCGCCATCAATTGAACACGTAATGGTTTGATCTGCTTCCAATGAGTTAGTCCACCGAAATCCCAACATGCAACCGCTGTTATTGTTTGTCAGTTTGGTCTGGACAGCAAACCCCGGGATTCCTTCGACCATAATGACAGTGATCGAGAGCGTATTACCGTCAGCCAGCAGGTATTTCTCTGACAGCAAGGAGCGACCGGACTCTCTCTTAACTACAGGTGCTTCGATCTCCTGTTTAAAAGAAAAAGTGCTGTATGAAGGATTCCCGATACATGTATAAGTCTGTGACAACAATGGTGTAGTATAATCAAAAGCCGTGCTGCTTCTGCTGAGGACAAGTTTTTGTTCACCATTGACCATAGTGACAGCATTATCTGAAATCTTTATATCGCCTGTCCAGGCACATCCGACAATAACAAATAACAAGACCGCTATCAGAAATAACCTATAGATCAACGTTTGCATTCAGGGATCTCCAGTGAAAATATAGACTTGCAAAATATACTATCAGACACCCGGCCAGGTAGCAGAGGATATCATTCCAGGCAAAAGAGGTTCCCATAATTGCGGACACTACCTTGCTATGCTCAAGACCAAGTATACGGATCAGATGAATATATTGCGTAAACTCCACAAAACAAGCAAAGGTAAAGACTCCTATAATCAGGTTTCTGTCTTCAACGTGCAAAAATGACCTTACCAGACAATACAATAAGATCACTACCAGTACATCGCCAAGATATGGTCGCACAAAGGAGTCTTTTACATATTTTCCGATGTATACTTCAACTAGAAACAACAGGATAAAGCAAAGAAAATGCCGAACAGAGATTTCAACTCTCATATGGTTGTCTTGTTGACCTCCATTCTTATAGAAAATCATACCTTGATTGTCCAAGAATCCGAAAAACGTGTCACCCTGAACCCATCGAAGGGTATAAATAATCCAGCGCGCATAAATGGACTATTCGCAGTAATATTCTACTTCTCAATCACTATCAACCGCAGCAGCTTCGCGTCGACAGTCATCCTCACTCTGTCATTATCCAAATCGTAGTTTACATTATTCCAAACATCCTTACACTTTGTCTTAAGACCTTTAAAGGCTGAGAAGTCCAAAGCTACCTCTTGAGGATTATCATTCCAGTAGTTTGAGACCACTAAAACCAGGGCTTTGTCTGTATTATAGTAACTTACAAAGATATTCGGGTTATCCTTAATGACCTGGTTCTTTTTGCTAAAGTAAGGTGTAAATGTGTCGGAAGATAGATTATACTGATCATACAATCCCCACATCCGCTGATTGAGCTGAGGTGTGCCCATTGCGATCAAGCGTGGATATGCGTTGACCAGCAGTCCCTGCGCCCAGGCTGTATTCCAATCGGTTTCCGGTCTTCTCAACATATCACATGGAATCCCATAGAGTTTGCCATTCATCATAGCCCGGAGCGCCCCGGGATCTGTCCGTGATTGAGGTTCAAAGAAGATCGAGCATTCACCAGTCCAATATGAACTCATCAGCCCCATTAGAGCAGGTCCAGGCCACGGGAAATGGTTGTCGATTATAAACCCGGGATCCTTCTTGTTGCCTTCGTTGTATACATACTCCATCAAGCTGCGGAATTTTCTGATCGGAAACGTAGGGACCAGACGTCCATAGGGATCGATAACCCCACAACCGTGTTTAACATTAGTGCAGCCGCTGAGTGTACCTAATCCACCATCAAAAAAGACCCCGTTCAAATCATAATGATGGACAGCATCGATGATTCCTTTCGCAAAGAAATCCCCAAAGACACTGTTATAGCAGACGCCATATGCTCCCTGGTCCGGATCCCCCTGAGCGTAGTATGCATAGGGAGTAAAAGGGAAATCAGGATAGGAATTGGGCTTGGTTATAAAAAGATCGTGGTAGACTGGAAACTCCGGAATGAGATTAGAAATAAGAAAACCGAAGTAGAATATTGTTTTAAGACCGGCACCTTTGGCAGTCGCCACGTAGCTTTGCATGTGATTCTCATTCAAGCCGGCTTTCCAATAGCTCTCATATTCAGCCCAGGACTCGTGGGCAAGGGCGATTTTAATTCCATTCCATGCTATCTGCTGGAGATAACTATACAGCTCTCCATTTCTCGGTTTATAAGCAAGTACCCAGTTCTGGACGTCCATGCGGTAGTATTCGTGAAAGTTCTTGATGTCCTCACGCATCGGTACCGGCATCAGACCGAATCCAAACTTAATGACTTTCTGTTTAAGCCTCTTCTTCCCATCACTGATCTGGACTGTAAGATATGCTCGATCTTCTTTCCGCTGAATTATATAGGTCTGATCATAATTACGGAGATTCCAACCTTTTGGGCCTTCATTACAGAAGAATAGACCGCGGTACTCTTCATTAGTATCTGTAGCCAACCCAACATAAGAAGCTAAAGGCAGTGTAGTTTTTTCTTCAGGCTTCAGTAGCCTGCCATAGGGAAGTACCCTGCTGGTTGTTGGTAGAATAGCGGGATCGGCTGGAGCTTTTTTGAACGTCTCATCAGGATATGCTGAATCGTGGGTCAGCAATATATCCTCGTCAAGCTTCAATGGGACCAGAACATTCAGGGCTTTATACTCAAAAACATCCTGAGAAGATATCTCCACATCGTACCAGACGAACCCGTCATACCGGTGGTCTGCAGTCACTGTGATTGTTTTCCCATTGTGTTTACTGACAGATTTCAGGACTATCTGGTTTTTATTTCTGGATACAACTACGATTTTGCCATCAGTAGGCAGCACTTTACCATCAAATAGTAACTGTACAGGTTTGTCTAATATTCCACGTGAATCTACATCGATCTGTTTGGGAAATATGCCATTCGATAGATCAAAACTGCTCCGGGTTAGTGTTACGCGTCTAGATTCAAACCCCACTGGCTTATAGTATTTGGACATGTCCATTTTCGAAACATCAGATTCGACGCGATCAGGAGAGTATATATTTATGGTCTTGGTCTGGCTGATAAATTCCTTCCCGAGCTTGTTTCGGAACGAATATACCATCTCATGTGGCCCGGGTTTCAAGTCTTTGAGACTGACCTTGTGGGAAGAGATTTTAATCAGCGGGTACTCCAGCCTCTTCTTACCATCAATCGACACAACAACATTCTTCACATAAGGTTCCAGGTTCTTTTGGTTATATACAACTATGTTGCAGTTATACCAATCAATGGCAGTCAGGTCGATCCTTGGAATAATCTCATTCTTGATCTCCACCGGGGAACTCAGAACTCCTTTAGCATCCAATGCTACCTTGCTTAATTTACCATCTCCCAGAGGAATCTGCTCTAAGACTGTTTTAGATGAGGTTTCTGGAATCTCATTCTTTTGACCTGCTATATCAACAGTAACAGCCTGCGCACCCGGATTCCTGATCTGATACTCGACCGGCAGACTTCCTTTCCCGTTCAAATCGTAAGCAACGTTTCCGATGGTCACCATTTCAGTAAATGGTAAAGTTGCAGACAGCACAAAGCTCTGGAACTGTGCACCGGCAAAATCGATAGGAACACTGACTGAAGCACGATAAAAGCTGTTTCCGGGTTCCCCACTATATGCAGCTACAAGCGCTTTTAGAGTTGTACTCCTGGCTAAATCAAAACCAAAATCGGCGAATGGTATTTTAATCTGAACAACCCAGTGGTCCTGTTCAATACGCACAGTGTATGTTGCCGTACCGTTCCAATTTCGGTCATGCATCTTGTCATCGGCAATTGTTCCCACAACATTGACTGCATAGTGGCTGTAAGGGCTGGCGTCATCAACCTTCAGATATAGTTCAATCCGGTCATCCCCGAAAATATCCCCGTCCCGCTGCGTTGCTCCCTTAGGTTTGTAACCTGCTTTGATTGGAACAGCAAAAGTAAAATCGAGAGCATCCTGTTCATAACTTACATTGCAGGTCGGAGGTTTGTTGAGAAAAGCAAAACCTTTATAGTTGAGATCATATGGCAGAGGAATATCAGCAGATCCAACATTCCTCGAAGGCACAACCATACTTGCCTCCGCGCTGAAAGCCACATGTGTACCAAACATACACAAAGTCCATAGGATCAAGACCATTAATAAAACAGCTTTTCTCAACATGAACAATACTCCTTATGTAGACCACTTTATACGTTTTCGCTGCTTATCTCAGTAGTTAAATCGCAGTACAAACGAACTCGCTCAGGTGTTGTATCCGGAGTAACCGGACAACCGAGACTCATTATGAATTTACTACCATTTCGTCTGCCAGCGGATATTTGCCGGTTCATTTCAGCACGAAGTGTCGTTTCTGACCCGCGCTCCAGCACTTCAACGGTATCCAGGTTGCCCAGCAGGGTCATGCGACCTTTGACCAGGTCTACGACATCCTCAATATCTATCTCAAAACCTTTCTTGCTCTCCTCCAGGCTGAGTGCATCAGCCCCGGTATCAAGCAGAATATCCCATTTTCCTCCAGGGGCTCCTGTAAAGTAGTGAATACTCTTCAAACCAGTGCCGCGAATGGCATCAGTTACATCCCTCAAATAAGGCAGACACAATGAGCGATAGATATCGGGACTTATCTGGTCCATGCAGCACTCTTCAATCCAAATGACCTGAGTGCCGATTTGAGAATACGACTTGATATCCTGCAACAGTTTATCACGAAACCGTTTGCAGGCATAATGAACTAAATCCGGGTCAGTCAGCATACGTGTCATCATACCCTCGAATCCCCAGATATCATAACAACTCCACAATGGGGAGCTAACATGAGACATAGGGCATAGATCTACGCCATATCCATTGAAAATTGCTGCAGCCATGTCACCACTCCCTGCAGCAATTCCAGCATCTATCTCTTCATCCGGAGATACATAGATAAGTTTGTCTAATTCATCCCCGGTGTCAGCAGGAACTAATGGATTTATGGATGCAGATTTGGCGGAGGGATCATACCCACCAACAGCGGGTTTCTCATACTCTTTCTCGACACCAGTGGACCTATTTATCCGGTAAACTCCATCCGGCCGGGATTCTACAACATATTTATCCCGTTCATCTCGTCCATAATAAGGATACACTCCCACAAAATCGTGATGCACCCACTCCCAAATCTCCCGCCGCCACTGGAGCTGCTTATCAATATCCGTATCCAACTGATAATACCAGGGACAGGAGGTGAGTTCATCCCAGCGATCCCTCATATAGATCCCTTCATAAGGAATCATAACCGGAATCTCACCAGTCCCACTCTCCGAAAACGCAGCAAGCACTTTATCCCTACCAGTCATGCAATTCTCCCCACAGACAGATTCAGCTTCATAGATTATAGTTTACCATAGTCCTTTTCCATTCCGCGTATCTCCAAATATTTCGCACCATCCGCATTTCATTCCCCTTTTCCATATATTCCGTCCCCTCTGTGGTTTCAATTCCCAGAATAATTCTTGACATCCGTCCATTCCGAGGCTAATATTCAGTGAGCAATCCATTTCCAGAAAGCTGGTGCCTTTATGAAACTTGGTAAAGAACACATTATTGCAGTTAACCGCCCACGGCGGATTGTAGTTCAGTATGATGCAGCGGATCCCACAACTATGTATGGGATGGATATGAAGACCTGGCTTGATTATAGGTTCAACTACTTTGATGAGCCGGGATCGCAGGTCGACAGCATCTGGTGGGATATTGGATGGGGGAACTACGCTTGTTATCCAAGCAAGATTCTCGAACCTACCCGGAATCCCGGACTGCGGGAGTGGCTGGATAACGGGATCGATTGGGTCAAATGCGTTGTAGATGCAACCCATGAACGCGGACTTGAGGCATTCTGGCACCACCGGATTGCTGAAGTTGATATCGACCACGATGGTAAGATTATGCAAGAGCCATTTCAACTGAAAGTTGATCATCCGGACTGGGTAGTAAAATCCTGGTACTGGCAGGGATTATGGAACCTTGCTTCGGCTGAACTGCGGGAATACAAGATATCCATTCTTCGTGAATTGGCAGAAAACTATGATTTTGACGGTTTCCAGCTAGATTTCTCCCGCCACGTCCCGGTGTTACCAGTCGGGCATCAGTGGGAGATGAGGGAGCACGCGACTGAGTTTGTGAGAATGGTCCGAACTATGCTGCTTGAGGTCGCTGAAAAGCGCGGACGACCAATACTCCTATCGGCAAAGGTTCCTGAGAATCTCTTGGGCTGCCGGATGGATGGATTCGATGTCGCTGCCTGGGCTGAAGCCGACCTGGTCGATATGTTCGTCCTGGGAAGCCGGACGATGGATGTAGACGTAGCTGCTTTCCGTAAGATCACTGAAGGCAAAAACATCAAACTCTACCCATGCTTCGATGATCATCATACAACAGACGGATACCGATACCCTTCAATAGAGTTCTTCAGAGGTGTATTTGGTAACTGGAGACAGCAGGGAGCCGATGGTGTAACGACATTCAACTGGCATTGCGCCCCTCGCGAGACCTGCGAAGCAGTCGGAGGCGATCCTGGACCGAAATCTCAGCAGCAGGCATATCATGAGGTCGGCGATCCTGAGATGATGAAGGGAAAAGATAAGATTTTCGCAGTTGAAAGGCGCGGAGGATATCCCTGGTCTGCAAGTTATTTCAATCAAAACCTGTTCTCTCCTCTACCCGCTCCACTGGAAAACGGAGGAGAACCGACAGAACTGACAATCCGTATTTGTGATGATTTACGCAGCGAGGAAGACAGACTCAGGGATGTATTGCTCCGGGTTACTCTGTACGGACCGAACCGGGATGACAGACTGACTGCCGAGTTCAATGGCATCCCTCTGGGCAATCCTACCTACGATTTTGATTGGAAGGATGTCCAGATACTCTCACCCAAACCTCAGGAAATTTCCGGAGGTGTTATAAGTCCAGAACCCGATCCTGATCAGAAGCTGCTGATGCTGGAGTTCTCAGTTCCTGCATCGATCTGCAGGCAGGGAGAAAACCGCATAAATCTCCGTGTCGTCTCTAGGAAAAAGTATGACTTTTCAGGATATGAAGACTGCATTATACAGGTTGAAAAAGTCGAGATCCACACCAAATATCTGCCAGGAGCACAGTGGAACCCAGATTTGCTTGCCGATAAACACCGCAAGTGGATCGATTCATGTGCGCTTAATATTGGTGGAAAGGGTTTCGTTGATACGGATCTGCTATTCCACAGGCTTCCAATCTGGGCTAAAAAGACGGTTCGGACGGATGTCTGGAGAGAGAGCACTCGGTCATCCGGACTCTATGTATCGTTCACTACTGATTCCAAAAGCATCTCGGCCCGCTGGTCACTTCAAGACGATCCTGCACCGTTCTCAGTGATGAATATGTTGGCATCCAGTGGACTCGATCTCTATGCAAGGGATGAATCCGGGAAATGGAGATGGTTGGCCTTTGGCGCTTCCGCTACCAGGCTTCCATGTGTGGATATTACAACAGGCCTCCCGGGCGGTATGCGCGATTATCTGATCTATCTGCCACTCTACAACGTTGTCCCATCACTTGAGATCGGTATCGATCCGGATGCAACGATTCAGCCACATCAACCATTCCCGTCCGTTAAACCTATAGTCTATTATGGAACTTCGATAGTCCACGGAGTAGGCGCCAGCCGTCCGGGTATGACACACGCTGCTATCCTGGCCCGCAGGCTGAACTGGCCGATCACCAGCTTCGGTTTCTCCGGCAGTGGGACGATGGATTTACCGGTAGCTGATCTTATGACAGAACTTGACTCCAGCCTGTATATTGTGGACTGCCTGCCAAATATGGGGGAACCAACGATCACGGAACGAACTGAACCCCTGGTCCGTAAGATCAGAGAGTTCAGACCTGATACGCCAATCCTGCTAATGGAAGATCGGACCTATGCCAGCACATGGATGTTCACTGATTATCAAAAGCATCAAGAAACCAGTAGAAAAGCTTTCAGAGCTGCCTATGACCGCCTGATCGCCGACGGTGTAACTGGTCTGCACTACCTGGCTGGAGACACCCTGCTCGGAGAGGATGATGATGCCACAGTAGACACTTCCCACCCAACCGACCTCGGTTTTACTCGCTATGCCGATGTAATGGAACCGGTGATACGAGGGATACTTGGTGTGTAGGAATATGTAGCAATTTGGATCTCACGCAAAGCCGCAAAGGAGCAAATCAAGGAATAGAATGAACCGTTTATATACGTTAAGATATGAATCAGCTCCTTATTTGCGCCTTTGCGGCTTTGCGTGATAACAAAAATGCCATACTATCAAACACAGTGAATAACGGAGACTATTGCAAATGAAAATCACAGCTTTCCTAGGCAGCCCGAGGGCTCGGGGGAATACGGATATTCTTGCAGAACGCCTTCTTGATGGGGCCAGGGATGCAGGATGGGAGACGGAATCAGTCGCTCTGCGCACACTGAAAGTGCGGGGCTGTGTTGCGTGCGAGTGCTGCTGGAACAATGACAAATCGTGTGCAATAAATGATGACATGCAAACTCTCTATAACACCATCGCATCCTCCGATGTCCTGGTCTTCGCTACTCCCGTTTACTGGTATGCCCCTACTGCAATCATGAAAGCCTTTATCGACCGCCTGGTGCCATTTAATCGTCCGGAAGGCCGTCCGTTGATCCAGGGGAAGAGTGCCATCGTTGTCACGGCTTACGAAGAAGAGGGTTCTGAAGCCGCTGAAACACTTTTACGTATGTTTGAAATGAGCTTTGCATACCTCGGAGTAGATTTCATTAGCCGGGTTGTAGTAGACGGAGCTGGACCAAAAGGAGTTGTGTTGAATAAGCCGGAAGCTCTCGGCAATGCATACCAGTTGGGCAGGAATTTGCAACTATGAATATTCTCCTTGTAAACACCAATCGTATGAAACCGGCTATCGCACCAATTGGTCTGGACTACCTCGCTGAAAGCCTGCTCGCTGTCAATCACCAGATAAATCTACTCGATCTGTGCTTCTCGGAAGATATTTCTGCAGATATCAATCATGCTGTCAGCAATTTCTCTCCCGATGTAATCGGCGTCACCGTTCGAAACACGGATGACTGCTACTTCAGCGGAGGAGCGTTCTTTCTTCCTGAGATCAAGGAGATTGTAAGCCAACTGAAGGCTGCCAGTGATGCTCTGATTGTAATGGGTGGCGTAGGTTTCTCTGTCGCACCGGAGAAGGTATTGGAGTTCTGCGGGGGTGACTACGGAATCGCCGGTGAGGGTGAATCGGCTTTTGTTTGCTTACTGAAAGCTCTTGGTACCGGTTCTTCCTTAAGCAGTGTTCCCGGTTTAGTCTGGTACGAAAATGGTTGTATTCGCAGAAATCCGTCGGTTGACGTCGATTTGGATACTTTTCCAGCCCGAAAACGCACGCTTCCGGACAATCCCCGTTACTACCGAGAAGGCGGGCAAGCCGGGTTTGAGACTAAGCGCGGATGTAACATGAACTGCATCTATTGCGCAGATCCTGTCTCGAAAGGCAGGCATATCAGACTTAGATCACCTGAACTGGTAGTTGAAGAACTCCGGGCATTATTTAACCAAGGCATCAGCTATTTTCACACCTGTGACTGTGAGTTCAATATCCCGGGTCAACATGCAAAGGACGTCTGTCAGGGTATTATCAATGCTGGACTCAGTGACAAGATACACTGGTATGCATATTGTTCAATAACTCCATTCGATTCAGAATTGGCTGCTTTGATGAAACTTGCAGGCTGCGCGGGAATTGATTTCGGAGCTGACAGCGGGAGTGATGTAATCCTCAAACGCCTTGGTCGCAATTTCACATCATCTGACCTTGCCGAAACTGCCCGTCTCTGCCACGAATATAACATAGCATTCATGTATGATTTACTGATCGGCGGGCCTAACGATACCAGAGAGTCCGTAGGTGAGACTCTGGAGCTGATGCAGCGCATAGATGCCGACTGCGTGGGTGTATCGATGGGTGTGAGGATATATGAAGGCACCGGCATGGCTGAGTTTATCCGTTCGCAGGGAAACATGTCGACCAATCCCAACCTTTATGGCGCAAAAGAAAACAATCCGCATTTCCTTAGACCTGTATTCTACATATCTCCGAATCTTGGAGAAGGAATAATCGGATACATGCACAGTCTGGTTGGCAACGACACACGTTTCTTTCTGCCGGGTAATGAAGAAGTCGACAACAACTATAACTACAATGCGAATACTGTCCTGGTGAATGCGATAGCCAAGGGTGAACGCGGAGCTTATTGGGACATGCTGAGAAAAAAGGTAAGATCAAAATGACAGACATAAATACCAGCATCAGCGCAATTCCGGACTACTGGAAGTGGTTTTCTGAGAGTAGATTCGGGTTATTCATTCATTGGGGAGCTTATTCTGTATATGGCAGGGGTGAACAGGTCCTGTTCCGGGAGCATCTGGATCAGAATGAGTATACTCAGACTGCTTGCGCCTGGAATCCATCCAAATTCGATGCAACAGCCTGGGCAGATACAGCTAAACGCGCCGGGATCAAATACGCAGTTCTCACAACCCGCCATCACGATGGGTTTTGCCTCTGGGATTCAAAATCAACGGATTACACAACAGCAAAACAGACCGCTGGCCGGGACTTCGTTCGGGAGTATGTGGATGCTTTCCGCGCCACAGGTCTCAAGGTTGGACTGTATTATTCACTGGCTGACTGGCGCATTCCGGCATACTGGGAAGGTCCAGCAAATGATCCTGAAGGCTGGCAGAGCTTCAAAGGATATGTGCATGATCAGGTTAGGGAGTTACTAACTGATTATGGCATGATAGATATGCTCTGGTTTGACGGAGACTGGCCGCACTCAGCTGCTGACTGGGGTTCTGTTGAGCTTATAAAGATGATCAAATCCCTGCAGCCCCATATCATGGTCAACAACAGGCTGGGCAGTGTGATCGATGAATCCACTGGACAGTCAATACAACTTGGAGATTTTGGAACTCCGGAACATGAGATTAAGGCAGAATCCAATCGTATGTGGGAATCCTGCCAGGTATCAACCTGGCGTCTTTGGGGTTATACGATAGGTGAACGCTGGCGGCCTGCTGATGTGATTCTGGATATGCTGGTTGAATCCGCGGGGCTCGGGGGAAACCTGCTGCTTAATGTCGGACCAGATTCCAAGGGTCAGTTACCAGTGCAATTCATTGAGCAAATGAAAGCCATTGGTCAGTGGTTGGATGTACACGGAGAATGCATCTATGGATCAGAAGCTGGAGATGTCTGTGAGTTCGTAACATATGGATACCAGACCAAGAAAGGAAACAATTTATATCTCGTTATCAGGTTCTGGGACGGCTGTGAAACACTCAGGCTGGCTGGGCTTGAGACTAAAGTCCAGTCTGTTACTCTGCTGACAACTGGTAAGGAACTCAGTTTCCAGCAGAGCGAGGATGAATTGATAATGACCGGTCTGCCAAAAATTCCACCAACGAATCTGTTCCCGGTTATCAGACTTGAGTGTGTAGACCAGCCAATAGCCAGACCCTGGGCAAAAGATCGGTTATGGTGCGGTGATCCAAGACGAATGACCCGGTGGGCACAGCAGCGAGGTTCGTCAGTCTACACCAATGGAAATGTAAGACCTGAATAGTTGTTTTTCGCGTGTTTTGTGTATTTAGGGGTTCATATGATGGATTTCAGAAGACGCTCCTTATAGCAGATCGCAGCAAAGAGTCACGGCTGATCATACCCAGGAATACGCCATCTTTGTCTACAACCGGCAGGCGTTTAATTCCTTTTTCGGTCATAATGACTACGGCTTCTTCTGTGGGCGTATCCTCTGTAACGGTGATCATGTCCACTCTCATAACATCAGCCGCTGTTTTAACTTTCCGGCTTTCAGCATATTTGGCAGCTGTCAGCGTAAATGGTATCCGCCGCATAACACTCTCCCACATTCCTATTGTATGGTCAGCAAACAGACCCAACAAATCGGCATCAAATATCATTCCCGCCAGACGTCCTTCTCCATCCACGACAGCCACACGTTGAATGTCACTCTTGTCTATCACACGCAGCACATCCTCAATTGATGTATCAAGATTCACTGTCTGAATATCCCGCCGCATTATTGAACCCACATTCAAGTCGTCACCAGTAGCTGCAATCGGACTATTAACAGACTGGTGAGCGGAGGAGGTTATTGTGATGACTCGAAAAACATCGACACGTGCCAGGATTCCTACCATTTCGTCATCTTCATTTACAACGGGGAGTCTTTTTAAGTGGTTGGAGAGCATTATATCAACAGCTTCCGTGAGACGTTTATCTTCGGATACGGTTATCACAGGCTTGGTCATTACATCTCCTGCACCTAACCTGGATACGCTTTTCAGATATCCTTCAACCTGGTCATTGTCGAACTTAGGAAGTAATCCCAATCGCACAGGCATCTGAGCCCGGGAAATCAAATCGCTCTGAGTAATCATGCCAATTGGATGGTTTGTCAGATCCACAACGGGAACTGCATTATAATCATTAGTCATCAGTAAACGAATAACATCACTTACAGGAGTTCCTTCGTATACTGTCTCAAACTCGCAGGTCATGGCGTCCCGGACTTTCATCTGTCTGGGAATCAACTGTCTCTGGGACCTGTGCAGGTAGACATCCCTGCCAGCTACAGCCACTATGCCGTCCACTACCATTTCCTCAATACTCGGCAAGATGATATCCAGCTCCGCGGTAGGCAGGATAATCTCAATTTTGACTGGCATATTATAGGAAAGTATCTCGATATTGTCAGCAGCTACCTCACCACTTTCATAGCACCCGGCAAACCCTTTCATAACAATGCATCGTGCCGCTATACTGGACTTCGAAACACAGTCCACAACTGCACCCCAGATGGGTTTACCATGCACTCGAACATCTTCACTGGTGAAAACTTCAACTAAGCTGTAACTAATAGACAATCGATAGCCTCCCTGCTTGTTTACCCTATTAGAATACCCTCGCCAGCATGAGTCCAACCTTAACCAGTATCAATCCCCCAATGTTGTTAACCGCTATATTGGCAATTGCAAGCTTCATATCTCCACTGTTCATGGTTTCCAGCGCATATGACGAAAACGTAGTCAGTGCTCCAAGAAATCCCGTAATGAAGAATATCCGGAATAACGGGTTTATGCCCCTGCTCTCTCCAAGCCCAAATACAAGTCCAATCAAGAAACACCCGACTAAATTAACAATCAGTGTCCCAAATGGAAACCCAGTTCCATAGGCAGTGGCGGACCAACTACTTACGCCATACCGCAAAACTGCTCCTATAGCACCACCAATTACTATATATAGAATTTTCACTTACTGCTTGATCTCCGATTCCAGCACAGACTTCAGATCCGTGACAACTTCATATGAGTGTTCCAGTTTCCACGTTTGGCCGGGTTGAAGTGTAATATCCGGGCTCCACAGTTCGAGATTGATCCCACCGTAGGATTCCCCGTGGTAGGTATACATTGTCTTTACAGCAGTCAGGTCGAACCTGTTTACCAGACCGATGTTTTTATAACTATCTCCCAGCAGCCACACGTCTTTACTCACTGTCCCTGGTTCAACACAGGTCGAACCTTCAGTATTCTTTTTGGTCCAGAGAGTCCGTGTCGTCCACTTTCCATTCTCTATTGTATACAAGCTGCTCTTACCGAACAACTTAAATGCAAACTCAGGATGCGTACGGATAGAAAACGTTACGGGATTCTGAGAAACGTTCTTGTACTCAGAGATTATTCTCAGCAGGTTCTTCGTGGAGTCCAGTTCAAAACTGCGGGTTGACTCAACTTCACCCGTCACTGATCCCTTAATAATGACTGAAGTTGGTGTTGCAGAGACAATTTCATACTTTGTCGTCTTGGTTGGCAGACCGCTGAGCTCTTCATATCCAGCAGAATATGGGTCTGCTCCTCCGCTGATTCTGAATATACTCCCACCCAAAGCATCCACGTTCCAAATAATAATCCGTCCACCCAGTGAAGGGACAATCCATAGCTTGCTGGTGTTATTGGCCATTCCCACAGCCGGGTAGTTATTAGCCACTGCATCCAATTGGCTCCTACCCGCAATCCATCCAACAGGTTCGCTCATCATGTTATAGGAGTTCTCGGTCATTATCTCGTTGAATAGCTTAGTTTTTGCCAGCAAGTCGCTGGCATTGGCCCCTGAGATCAGCACATAATTCCCGTCTACTACATCTGGTTTCTTATTCAAGTTGACCATCACACTACCCCAGAGGACTTCCAGATATGCTCTGCGCACGTGGTTGGTGTAGATTGGGTTGTCCTTCACAGCATCCAGGGCTTTTTGGAAAAGTGAGTCACTGTAGTCCATTGCCTCTCTGGTAACCCAGTCTCTCCAAAGGTCGGCATTGCCCCAACCTCCATCAACTTTCATTTTGTGCTTCTTTACGTAGTCTGAATACCACCTGATGTATTCATAAACGTACTTACCACCAGGTCCATAGAAGCCATTGCAGAAGTCCTTAGTCTCCTTTTTCATATCCCTGGAGGGATCCCAGGCCAGTCTGCCTGATAAATATGCACGCAGGTCGACCATTCCCGACCCTTTACCAACAGCTGTTCCCTGCACGTAGAAAGCACTCACTCCAGCATTCAATGCTCTGGAATACTGTGCTCCCATCTCCCACATATTCGGATAAGGCCACCAGTAACCGAAATTAGAACCACCATATGTGTAGACTTCAATATTTCTGGCAATCTTTGCCCAGGACTTCGCAAGCTTTGTATGTGGGTCTTTATCACCCGGCATAAAGTTCCCGCACAGTTCAATGCTGATATTGTCAGCTACTTTTATATTGCTTGGAACTTCAGTGGTGTAGGAATAAGCCAGGGTTTTGATTTTGACTCTGGGGAACTGTTTAGCCATTGCATCAGCCACATAGTTCACGAATGAAACAGTGTTTGCAGCCCATTTGTCCTTACCGCCGTGCACCTCTCTCTCAGCAGTACATTTGTCGCAGAAGCAGCCAGACAAGGAACCATCATTCTGGCTGACCCAGATATACTCAGCCCAACCATCGGTAGCTTTGACTTCGGATAGTACTCTGTCCCGCACATAGTCCCTTAGAGACTGATCTGTCAGACAATACTCAGTTGTGCTGCGCTTCCCATCTTCTTTGACAGCGAACCATTCAGGATGTTTGGTGAAGAATTCCTCAGGCGGAATAAGAGCAAAGAAAGAATGGCAGCCATACAGAGTGTGTGAAGATCCTCCCATATCATCAGGTATGCGGGCATATTCACCGTTGGCCCGTATCCGAGCCATCCACTCAGGTGTGGTTCCATTATCCCAATACTGATCTCGGTACCAGAATCTTGGAGAGTATTCAAATGGCTTTGACGGCATCTTGATATTGGCCTGTTTCGGAATGCCAGTATAGTCCGGGCTGTACCACTTTACACCAAGTGATTCCAGTAGCTGATAGACTGCATAAAGACTGCCCCGTTTACGTCCACCAATTATGTACAGGTTACCATCTCTGGGAAAAACCTTGTAACTCTCGTCACCAAACGCCGCGAGTTGCTTATCGTTAATATATTTCCTGCTCAGTTTTGTCCTGCCGACACTGATAAATGGCCCGTACATCGGTTTGTAGATATCTTCCTTCAGTTGAATGATCTCAGTACTGCTGATCTGCTTGATATGATTAGCCAGTTCAGTCGCTGCATAAAGTTCGCCAGGCGTTGCATCTTTTGCTGTAACGATGATGCATCCCGGTCTACCGGATTTTGTTATATAACCGGAAGTTTTAGCGTTCATTGATCTTTTGTCCATATATGTCACCACCAATTCAGGATGATGTAAATGCCAACCAAAATCTTGCCTGTTGTGCTGTGATGAAATCATATATACAAGGTTGTCGCCTGTTTCATTTACGGCCTTGATCAGAAGTCCAGCATTGTCATTAGGATTGTCTGCCCAGGATTTCACAAGACCTGACGGCAGGTCAAAATACGCCATATAACGCGGCAGCATCCCCCGGATATCGGTATCAGAATTAAAAGCAGCGACCGGAGTTGGATCATAGTCTACGCCTGGTTCGTTGCATCCTGGTCCTCCTGCCCAGAGCTTGCTGCCTGAGATAGTTGAGTTCCAGGTAACTGCGCCAATTTCAGGGGTTTCCCAGGTGCCGATTCCCGTCTTACCCTCTACCCAGTCCTTATTAGCTGGTAGAATACGATAGACATGGAATTTCTGATTGGGCTTTCTATGTGTATACCACTCACCCAACCGCATCTTTGTAGAAATAATAACAAGGTTCTTGTCGTTAAAAAGTGGAGCAAGCTTATCTATATTCCAACGTAGAAGCAGTCTGTGAACACCTGCCTTATCATCGCTCCCTACCATCATATCCCAGTTTCCACCGGTATTGGCATCCGGACTAGAACTGACCATCTCCGCTTCTTCAATCCCTTTGTATCCATCAGGATAATAAGCATTCCTGGAATTAAGCTGAAGCCTGACCTCTGATGCCTGTAAGGCTGTTGACAGGAATAATAGCATAACTACAGTGAATATCGATATGATGACTCTTCGCATATAATTCTCCACACACAAATAGGCACACTGATTAATAACATATATTTGCATCCTTTGCAACAAAGGAAACGATGATGCGCAAGTAGAAGGCAACGGAATATGGGGGTGACGCAATGTTAAAATCTGTTTGTGTATTTCTTTTGCCTGGAATTGCTATATTACTGCTCGGAGGTATATCGGTGGGAGCTTCACCAGGTTACTATTGCTATAAAACGACACATAGCATCTATATCGATGGCAGAATGAGTGAATCAGTTTGGAACAATGTTCCCCCACTTGAATTGCGGGATATTACAGATAACCCAATAACGAAACATTCAACAGAAATGAAACTGCTTTGGGACCGGAAGTATCTATATATAAGTGCGAAATCTGACAAAGTGCCTGGAAGTCTCAATATACTGTTGAATCCATCGGCAGATACTGAGAACTACATCGAGTTTGATATCCAGGATACTGATTATATTATATGGACTGGAAAAACTGGGGAAATCGACACTCGCAAACAATACAGGTGTAATGACTTACTGTTAGCAAAACAATCCATTGGCTCGGGATCACACGTGGAAATTGCGATACCGTGGTTGTCACTAACCAGGTTCAATACCAATGTGCACATGCCACACAGTGGAGATGTCTGGAGGGTGCTCCTAAGTCGTGATTCAAGGTCATTTTGGCCAGTGATTAGACCATCTGATCATTATAATCTCAGTCATTCGGGTTACCTGACTTTTTCAGATCATTCAGCTGTTTATAAGAAAATGAACAACAAGACTAAGCTTGACTGGAAAATGGTCTGGCTTTGGACTATGCAGGACAAAACCGATGCTCAGATTGTTTCTGCTGCAAAATCCCTCGGCTTCAATGCTATCTCTGCGAGGAGTAAACAGATGGTTGACGAATGCCACAAGCAGGGAATGCAAGCATTTGCTGCCCTGTGGTTTGGGTCTGCATCGGAAGAGTATGCTCAAGTTATCAAACCTGAAGAACTAGCCGCGACTACATGGGATAAAGGCCCTGCTTTTGAACTCTATCAATATGGAGGGGAGCCTGTTTTGGGTGGGGATATCTACCGCGAAGGTTCATGCTGGTGTCTGGACAGACCCGAAGCGCTGGAGTATGGTAAAGCTGCGATAGATGAGGATATCGCTAACGGATATGATGGAATCGCATTTGATGCTATCGGCTATACGAATTTATACGCTTGTTTCTGTCCGATAACTCTGGCAAAACAACAGGAATTTCACACGACACATCCGGAACTCTCCGAACAGCAAGTTATCATCAAGTATTCCGAGCAGTCTCTTGTAGCTTTCTATAACAATCTCAGCGAATATGCAAGGAAGAAGCATCCCGGCATTAAGCTCACAACTCACATCTACCCGGTGTTTGCGCCAAACCCTCTCTATGGCAGCCAATTGCCTCTGGACTACTGTGGACAGACCGCTGCTTGGTTTTTCAATCCACATTGGAACATGCAAAAAGTCCATAGATATGCATACGAAGTAGTTCAAGGAGCAATTCAGGATGGTGCAACCTCTGCAGGTGCACCGTTCGTTGGGATCTATACTCTACCGCCATATGATATGCACGCAAAAACAGCTGATAGAGTGAGGCAGGAACTGCGGGTGATCAAGAAATCCGGTGCTTGTGCAATCCAGATGGCAGAATTGGGGAACATAATCAATAATCCTGAGATAGCAAAAGTTGTGCGAGACGAATTGAACGAATCCAGTAAGTAAGATAAACACAACAGGCCCTGCTCAATGCCGTACGGGCCTGTTTTGAGCGTTCTTTGATTCTCAGGCGCTTTTGGACAACCCTGATCCACTGGCCTCATCACAGATACTTTTCCAATAAGGGATTTTATCAACAAATGCCGGGTTCGACAAATACTCCATATCCAGATTGCTCTCCAATGTCGTTTTGTCATTCATGTAATCATATGCATTAGCAAAGTGAACGACTGTGAGTGGACTTATAACGCTTCCACCGCTTAGGCTTGGTGTATGGTGGAAGGCCAGGACTTCAACAACAATCTCCGGCAATCCCCAGAGCCCCAGTAGATATGCTCCAACTTCAGCGTGGGTGGTACCAAAAACCAGATTCTCCGCCTCACAGCAACTTAGTTGTTCTTGTTTCATCATGGAATTGTACTTGGCAAATTTGGCCGATGATTTCCAGGCAAGTACCAGTTTACCGATGTCATGTAGAAGTCCAGCCGCCACTGCATCTTCCAGCGAGTGAGCAGGCAGGCCCTCCGCTTTTGCCAATTCTCTCACCAGATTACCCACTCTTAAGCTGTGCTCATATATATTGATGGTATTAGCTTTGTTTGATATGTCTGAGTTAAACACTGAAAATATCTCTGTTACTGAAAGGAGCATCTTAACAGAATCAATCCCCAGTACAGAGACAGCCTGCGATAAACTTGATACTTTATTCCTGACACCAAAAAATGCAGAATTGGCCATTTGCAATATCTTCGCAGCGATTGCAGGATCTTTTCCGATAATCATAGCAATGCGGGAGATCGATATTTCTGGTGAAGCCAGTTCTCTGTTGAGTTGCTGACTAACTCCGGCAGGGCTGGGTAAAACATCCATTCCTGAGACAATCGTACGCAAATTATCGTTTCCGAGCATAGCTCTTAGCGCACAAGCAGCCGTTATCGCCGATTTCAAGGTCTCGGGGTCACATGGTTTCGAAAGGAATCTGTGTGTTGATGCGAGGCTTCTTATTATTGACTGTCGATCAGAGTGGCCTGACAAAGCTATTCGTATTATACTTGGGTAACGCGTTCTCACTTCACTGAGAAGCTCCACGCCGTCAATCTCCGGCATCTTGACATCAGACACAACCACATCAAATTCCGACTGCTCCAGCAACTCTAGTGCATCAGTTCCACTTTCGACGTACTGAGTATACCACTCGTTACGCATAGGGCGCAGGAGTCTCTGCAATCCTTCAAGAACATTGGGTTCATCATCAACAAATAGAATCTTAATCATATTATGCAGCCTTTTCCGATTCAACTTCAGTAATGGTATCTACCAGTTGATATCTAATGCTATTGATCTCATCTAGTGAGGATTCTAGAGCAGCAAGCACATCCGGACTGAAATGTAAGCCGCATTGTTCGCGCATTATGGCCAAAACTTTTTCCTGTGTAAAAACAGGCTTGTAAGGTCGCTCTGAACTGAGCGCATCGTACACATCCGCGACTGCCACAATAAGGGCTTCCATTGGAATCTGATTTCCAGCCAGCCGATCCGGATAACCTGTACCATCCCAACGTTCGTGATGTCTCAAAGCAATAGTTGCAGCCATTTCTATCAGGTCATTATTACCTGCCGATTCTACACCGCCGCTCGAGAATGAATATATACTCAACGGTCCCACATCAGATTGAGATCGTGACAGGATCTTCGATCCAATCTCACAATGTGTCTGCATGATCAAGCGCTCTTCGTCGGTAAGCTTGCCAGGCTTACCCAAAATCGAATCAGGTATTCCTATTTTACCTATATCGTGCAAAGGACTTGTTAGAAACAAGCATCTGAAATAGTCTTCATCTGCACCAAGTTGTTTTGCTATTATTCTGCTGAAGTGACCAACACGGATAACATGATTCCCTGTAGTCTCATCACGATATTCGCCAGCTTTTGCAAGACGCCAGATCATTTCCAATCGTGATTGCTCCAACTCTGCAGTGCGTTCAAGGACTCTGATTTCCAGGATTTGATTCATATTCCTCAACGCATCCTGTGATTCCTTAAGTCTTAATACACTCCTGATCCTGGCAATCAGGTCTTCTCGTATAACAGGTTTACCAAGTAAATCAGCTGCACCGAGTTCCAATGCGCGCCGCTTGAGATCAGATTCATCACTGCCGGTGAGCATAACTACAGGTATGTCAGACAATTTCTCGGATTCGGTAATGATCCGTAATAGATCCAGTCCATCTTTCCCGTCCATCCTGAAGTCTGTTACAACAACATCAACTCTGTTCTGTTCGATTGTCTCCAGGGCTACATCAACACTCTCAGCGTACAGCATCGTCCATTCATCAGACATCTGATGGAGTGCACGAAACAATCCTTTCAGGAAATATGGATCATCATCTACAAACAGAATATGTTTTTTGGATTCCATTGCTATATTCACTTTCGGACATTTTTACGCATGTTTCGGCTACGCCGCCTCACGCAACAGCGGAATTCGAATTATAAAGGTGGTGCCTTCACCTTCTGCGCTTTCAAAGGAGATGGTTCCACCGTGCATATTTGTAACAATTGATCTTGCCAGCGCGAGTCCCTGACCTGTTCCTTTACCTATTTTTTTGGTTGTGAAGAATGGTTCGAAAACACGCTGACGAATCGACTCGGGTATACCCGTACCGCTATCAGCGATTCGGATCTCCACCCAGTCTCCATCTTGTCTGGTGCTTACGGTTATGGTTCCTTTTTCATTTTTTCCAGACTTCTCTCTGGCATCGCCAACCGCATGGGCAGCATTCACTATAAGATTCAAAATAACCTGATTTAAATCGGCTATCATACACGGAACTAAAGGCAGACCTGTATCCAAATCCGTAACAATTTCCGCCACATACTTCCATTCATTTCTGGAGACTGTAATAGTGCTTTCTATAGCTCCATTCAAATCCTCATCAGTATGCTCTGTCCCACCTGGATGTGAGAACTGTTTCATTGCCCGGACGATTCTGGCAACCCGGCCGATACCATCGAGTGACTGCTCAGTTGCCTTCGGTATCTGTTGTAACAGATACTCAATATCCGCCTCATATTTTGCGTTTTCAACTTTATCCAGCATTTCCTGATCAAGACTACCATCCTTAGCCTTTTCCAGTGCTGCATTCTGAATTTCAAAAACCTCCAGCATCGGACCAAACGACTCCTGCAGGAAACGAGTATTATCACCGACATACTGGATCGGAGTATTCATTTCGTGAGCAATCCCGGCAGCAAGCTGACCAATAGACTCAAGCTTCTGCGAGTGTTGTAACTGGACTTCCAAAGATCTAAGTTCGGTAACATCGGATGCAGACAATAGACAACCCTGCGAATTCCCATTATTATCCATGATCGGTGCTGTCGTAAGTATGAGTGTGACTTTACGGCCATCCGGTCTGATTACAGACACATGCCCTAAATTGGTCTGTTCACCATTGCCAATCGATTCAAGAATGATTACAGGGAATCCAGAATCTTCCCATTCCAGATTTATATCGAACAGCGAGCGATTAACAGCTTCGGTCGAAGAGATGCCAAGAATATCCTCAGCAGCCTTATTCCATTCTTGAATTGCACCTGAAGCATCACAGACAATCAGAGCCGAAGATATCGATAGCAGCAATTTCTCGTTCCTGCTATTAACAATGCGGATTTCTTGCTCAGCGCGATTTCGCTCGATATAAGCACCGATCATTTCTGCCGCAGTCCACAACATTCTTATGTCATACTCATTCCATAAATGATTACTGATACAATCATCAAATCCTATACAACCGTACATATCTCCACTTACGAATATCGGTATAACCAGTATGGATTTCACATTTTGTTTAAGTAAAAATGCCCGTTCCACTTCCGGCAGCGACGTCACAGCACCCATAATTGGATGTCCACAGGACATCTCCTGATACCATCTGGAGAAAATACCATCACAAGGAATGTGTTGGAAATAGCTGCTATCTGACGACTTTAGAATACCTTCAGCACGACTTATAGCAATTCGGCGCACACACTGTCCGAGAACTGTGTCATCATAATTCTCATATACATATACTCTACTGCTGACGGTCGCTGATAATAAGCTGTCTGTGGCAACCTGGAGCACATCATCAACATTGCTGACTCCCATAAACGCCTGGGAACATGCAGCGATGGCTTCTTCATAACGCAGTCTTGCATATGTCTCCTGCACAGCCTGCTCACGTTCAGCAATTTCACTTCTGAGTGTAACATTGGTCTTTGCCAGTTCTTCAGTCCGTTCCTCAACCCTGATCTCCAGATCATCGTGTGCTGCACGTAATGCTTCCTCTGCTCTTTTACGTTCAGAGATGTCTACAAAGCTTTCTATCAGCACATTTTGTCCATTGAGAACAGTACTAACAACAGTTTTCAAGATTGGAATAGTGCTTCCATCAATCTTAAACAAGACACGTTCAGAACTATCAACAGTCTGGTGCAAGTCTGTTATCGGACACGAACCAACCTGAGCAGGGCAGACACACTGGTGGCATTGCTTGCCAATCAACTCCTCTTCTGTTGCGCCAACCATTTTCAACGCAGTGATATTGGCATCCACGATTGAGTGGTCATCCGGATTTATTAGAAAAACGCCAATCTGCACTGAATCAAGGATTAATTTGAGCCTGTGCTCATTTTCACGCAATTCCATTTGTGATTGTTCCAGTGCATCGAGTGTATAATTAACAGATTCTGCAACCTGGGACAGCTCATCGTTCCCGATCACCTCAAGCCTGCGATTGTGGTTCTCTATAGTCCCTATATTACTGACATCTTTGGCGAGTCTGTGCAAGCGCCTGGACACCAGATTCTCTGTCATTAACAGTTCGATGATAGCAGCAGCAAACCCGAATATTGCCAAAAAATACAATAAAGAATGTACACTTTTTTCCCCTTGCTGAAATATGTGACGGGGAATGAGTATGTTTAGCAGCAGTACCGGTTTCCCCCATATATCCGGTAAAATGCTATATCCGGCAACTTTGTCCGGGGATACTGGTTCAACTTCAATATCTTTCTTCTTGAGTATACTGCTTAGTCGACCAGTTTCCATAGCTAAAGTGTCATCCTGCAGTGTATACACGCTGGAAACCACCTGGGCTAACTGATCTATTTGAGATAATTGATCCTCATTCAGATAAGTTCCAAAGATCATTACCCCACGGGCCGGTCCTTTTCCTGTGCTGGTCAATATAGGTTCTGAAGCGACCATCATGGGACCGGATGCAAGCATAATTATCCCGTGCATTTCTCTGGGATTTCTACCTATTCCGCGATTGAGTGCAATCCTCTCCAAGTTCTCTTGAAGATCGCTTGGACATTTCTTCCAGCTGTTCTTATCTGAATCCAATATCTTTGTGATAACCGGACGACCATCGGAATCCAATATTGCAACCATATCAACTTTTATACTGCTCAGGGCCTCTACAGTAATGTTTTCACTTATATATTTGGGGTTTCTATCCTGCATGAATTTGTAAGCGACATCGTAATTACCCCAGTCTTTTGCTTTCTCTACGAGATTGTCAACAACCTTGTCTATACTCTTGGTCGTCCGCTGAACACTCAAGATTGTCTCATCTCTTTCAGCCCTTGCAAAACCATCCTGCACTATTGTGCTGCCGATATAAAACAGGCCAATGAGCATGCTCACCAGCCCGATCAATTTGATCAATCCTGCTTTTTTACGTATGGTCATCGAATATACCCTCATAGTCATTATCGGTAATATGACAGTGTTCTTAAGGGTAGACTTTAGTTATTAGCACCTTGAAGCTACCATCATCTGCCGCACAGCTAATGCATCGTCAATTGCTTCTTCGTCACTTGATACTCTACAATGGACAGAATACATCTGGTTTTATGATGGAGTCGCCATGAATATAAAAGCGCATTTGGTGTTAACTTTTGGACTTATATTTCTTTTGACCGCGTCAATTACTTTCGCATCAGGAAAGCCTGAATCTGTAGTGGTTGACGACAATCTGATCCTTCACAACAGTAAAGTAGAGCTATCGATCAACAAAGATAACTTCACTCTGCAGCAGGTCACCGATCTGCTTAGCAAGACCAATTACGTTAAAGAGTCCGGTGGGGATATATTCGAGATAAGCATGGGTGATAACCCCGATGTGGCTAAGGGATTCTCCGGGTCGAATTTCTTGAAGCGTACGTATCGAAAGATTGGCACAGCTCAAGCTCCAGGATGGGAACTGCGTTTCATTGATGCACCTCTCCCGAACGGCGGGACGATCAATGCAACAGTTACAATAACTCTAGACCCCAAAACCAGCCTTTTCACCTGGGGATTATCTATAGACAACAAGTCCTCAACTCCCCTGTTGGATACCCAGTTTCCTTTATTACACGGACTGGCATCCGATCTTCCCGGCTCAGACAAAACCGATTATATTGCTGTTCCTGCATATTCCGGAGTTAAGTATATGTCTCCCCGGACAACAGGTATTGCCGGACCGGGGTATACTGAAGTACCATCCTCAGGTATGTCTGTCCAGGTATTGAGCTACTGCAATGGACAGGGTGGAACGCTATACTTCGCATCCTACGATCCAAAATACTACCACAAGAGCTTTACCTGCTGGACAACGGGATCCAAAACCACTTTCTATATGTCATTAACTCATTATGCAGAAAAGACCGCGATCAATTCAACATGGACCCTGCCTTATCCTGTTGTCTGCGGACCGATCAGAGGAGACTGGTATGATGCAGCCAAACGCTACAGAGCCTGGACTTCTACACTCCCCCAAATGAAATCCCTGGCTGTTCGGAAAGATGTGCCCGATTGGTTCAAGAATCTATCAGTCTGGATAATTGGTGCTTCCTGGTCTCATGACGACGATAAACTTATGGCTTTCGCCGACGATCTTGTGGACTTGAGAAACAAACTGAGTGAACCTTTCGGTATCCACTGGTATATCTGGCAAAAATATGCCCAACACGACTATAGATATCCGGACTACCTGCCTGCGCCCACCGGGTTCAAACAAGCAGTGCAAAGAGTGCAGGCTGCCGGTATACGCGTAATGCCTTATATCAACATCCAGCTCTGCGATACCACATTGCCCATTTGGACAGAGGAAAAAGCGAGTGATTACGCCAGACTGAAACCGTCGGGCAAGCCATATTTCGAATATGGGGCAGGTGGATCGGAGAGTCCGATGGTGCCTATGTGCGTCGTCAACGATTACTGGCAGAACAAGATGATAGGAATCGCAAAACAGGTAGTCACTGACTACAATGTAGATGCAATCTATTGGGACCAGGTCAATTTCTACCCTTGTCTCTGCTACGCCACTAACCATAAGCACTCCTGGCACGGCGGCACATACGATCACGATGGAGTTGCGTCTATTCTGGACAGGACACTGGCACTAAAAAAGTCTTTTGTGACTACAGGCGAAGGTCTCCAGGAAGTCTACATCGGCAAATGCACCGGACAACTGAATGCCCACGCCGACATGCGCGCTGATTCACTGCCTATTTTCCAGAGCGTCCACGCTGGTAGAACAACCGAAATAGGAGTCTTTGTGAACTCCGGCGAGGTTGCATCCGTTGATGTATTTAACTCTAAATTAGCGTTTAACTTAGTACGTGGACGTCAACTGGGATGGTTCAACACAGACTTGTTCCATTTGAACAAACCTGAAATGTCTCAGCAGCTTGAACTGGTAAAGAAATACAGCGCTGCCCGCAGATCGGGTCTGGAATTCCTGTATTCAGGAGAGTTTCTGCGCACTCCGGACTTAAGCGCTCTTCCGAAAACCAGACGGCGCTGGGACATATGGCCGGGAACTGAGAAAGTAGATTACGACCTTCCTGTAGTCCTTGCCGAATGCTACCGTTCAGTTAAAGGTGAAATCGGAATAGTTTTGGCAAACCACACCGATACGGCTCAGTCCATCACAGTTCCCTGGAATGCAAAAGACTGGGGAATCAAACCAGGAACAAACATAATCCGCACAGACTGGACGACAGCAAAATGGTCACCAGCCATTGTTACCAAACTTTCAAACAGCCTGAAGATAACAGTCCCACCCCGTTCCCCAGCCATAATAAAACTAGCTGTCAGAAAATGAGTCGACAGCCTTGGAATATACCCACTATGTCATCCTGAGTATCCGGCCGCGCTTTTAGCGCGATAATTTCATGAAGAAACCGTTCCCTGAGCGGAGTCGAAGGGAACACAGTTCTAAAGAAATGTAGTGATGTGCGTCCCTTCGACTTCGCTCAGGGAACGCACAACCATAACCAAGATATCCAGGTTTCTTAGGAGGAACGAAGGATGACATGAGTTTAAATGTCACCCAAATACAGTAATCACCGGTCGTCTGTAGAGGTGGTTTTCGATATACAGGTAGCTTGAGAATGACCAGTTATAATCAGGTTCTCCGCCTCCAGGGGTCTGAGGGTTGGAGAAATAATTCTCAAGAATCTCCTCTTTTTGCCCCATCATCAACAACAGCCTGCGAGCAGCTTCATCTGCCTCTTTCTCATAGCCGTTTGCCCAGAGCAGTTCCAGCATCCAAAGGCATGTATGCGGCCAGACACGGCCTCTCCAGTAACCCTGAGGGGTATATGCGTCCTCCGAATAGGCAAGATATGGGAATGGATAATCTCCGAAGAAATGTTCTTTGTTCAATAGATAATTCTCAATCAGGTTCCGCTTTATATCTTCATCCATCCTGACCCCTGCCCATACAGGTAGAAAGCTGAATAACGTCAAAGCAGTATTATAGGCTCTGAGATGGTGATCATAGTCAAAGAAAACCCCACTCTTGTGCAGACAAATATCCTTGAGCTTGTCACCTAATACATCAGCTTTAGCAAGCAGCATTGAAGAGCGCACAGAATCTCCTTGTAGCCTTGCAATATGAGCCAGCGACTTCATCTCCATTATCAAATAGCTATTCAGGCCGACAGATGCGACCGGGGGCAGATAGATATTCCAAAGCTCCAGCTTACCTAATGGCGCAGAATAGTGATCGAACTGTGGGCTGTTGTCTGCAGGGCAGCCGGTAAACCGCCACTCATACAGACCATCTCCATCTTGATCCTGGGTCTGCTCAAACCAGTCCTGCAGCTTGTCCACAGCCGGAACAATCTCATTAACTGACTCAATCTCCATCCCGTTATTCAACATATGGACCATAGCCCAACCTGTCAACGGCGCCTGCGGATAGAAAGTAGACCCCAGGGCATGTTCATAACTGTGAGTAGGTACGCAGCCATCGTCTCTCTGCCTGAGATAAAGGGCTTTTACAGTATCACGAGCTAATTTTTTATCGAACAGAGAGATGCCAATGGACGATATCAAAGAATCCCAAAAGAATGCGGTGCTAGACCAGGATGTGATCGAACAATAACTTGCGACAAGTTCCTGCCCGCAAACTTCCTCTCTCCACTGATACCCGCATCTCATCAATCCAGCAGCACTGCGCAGCTTGCGCATAACATCACCGTCCCCGTATGCAGCATGCTCAAGTGTGCTTAGCCAGAAGTCTCTACGCTCTGATATTATCTCATTTGAAGAATCACAGCCAAGCATAGGCCCAGGTTGCCAGGCAGATGCTTCTTTATCAGGTAAATGAAGATAGTCTACCTGCACATAAAGCGTCTTCACCTCACCTGCTCTTAAATGCACTGTGTTGCAATCGATACTATATGTATTACTTTGATGATTAATATTTACACGCTCAAACTGATCACATCTGACAGACCATCCCGGCTGCCTGTCGTCAATCTGCGGATAATGTGTATATTTCGATTGCTTGATGGCTGGCTCGAAGATACAGACTACCCCACCGGTACACTTTCTGAGTGTGTGTGCATTCTCAGACGCAACCAGATTGCCTGACAGAACAGGCTTAATATCAGCGTCCGAATACGGTCCACAAGTGAGATCAATCTTCCATGTCAACGTATTGAAAGCAGGGGAAAACAGCGTCGCCTTAACATCGACATATTTGGTATCGTTGAATAGATACTTGCCATTCTGCACAACCACCCAGGGAAGATATTTGCTCTCCTGGATATAAAACCGGTTGACATGTTCATCGTCATTTCCCTGCGTAAACCCCACACTGCACACAGGAGCACATACTGACTCCCTCCAACCTACAAGCCCACGCGTCGACAGCTCCGATAATTCCAACCATTTCCCATTCACCGAGACCACACAGTGGCTGTATCTGTCGACAAACCCGGTCTTGATATTAGTCATATCAAACCTGTTGACCAGGCAATTCTCAATGATCTGTTTATTCATAAATGCCCCCAATAATAAGTTTACAGGCACTATTATACAATCAAATGCATGTTTCAGTGTCATCCTGAATGTTATAGCAAGATTTCACACGCGTTGAGTATTACGTCATGCTGAACTTGATTCAGCACCAAGACACATTCGGGATGGGTCCTGAATCAAGTTTAGGATGGCGTGTTTCCGATTACTCTAAACAGTTAAATACAATGAGGATTTGAAGAAATCAGATCCTTCATTACATTCGGGATGGCAATACTCCCACAAGCTGAATTGTTGCTTATGTGCCGTGTTTGACAATGGTTTTAGGATTACGGGTATCATGTAGACGATTACGAACTCAGATATAGAGGCAGCAAGTATGATCCCAAAACAGCGAGTATACAATGCACTGGAACGTAGAGAGGTAGATCGCGTTCCCATGTCGATGTGGTATCATCCCGCGATCTATGGTATGTTTCAAGAGTGCTATGGATGGGACAAAGATACTGCTGATTCAATGCTGGGTAATGACATCAAGTCCGTACATGTAAGCATCAACCGCGAGATGTTCAGAAGTCTGGAACCAGGTGAAGTATTTGTAGATGATTGGGGAGTTAGCTGGACAAGAGAAGGCTGGTACAACCAGGTCTGCTGTAACCCCCTGGCCGATTCGGATGCATCATCGCTGATAGACTACAGATTTCCTGACCCTTACAATGTTGAGCGTTACAAACCGCTCTCTCAATTGTGCGACCAGTACTGCGATGAATACTTCATTGGTGTTGATGTCTCAGGCTCAATTTTTGAACCCTGCTACCATATCAGGTCAATGGAGAAACTCCTGGTCGATATGCTGGTTGATAGGGAAGCAGTAGAGGTGTTCTTTGACCATGCTGCTGAGTTCACCAAGCAGTTGTGCCTGCAAGCCCTCAAATATCCGGTAGACTGGATATGGCTTGGAGATGATGTCGGTGGTCAGGAAGCAATGATGATGTCTCCAATCCTCTGGCGTGAACTTCTTAAGCCTCGCCTGGCATCAATCATAACGGCTATCAAGACAGAACGTCCCGGTGTGCTGTTAGCATACCACTCCTGCGGGGCTATTCGTCCAATAATTGGCGATCTGATTGAAATAGGTGTCGATGTGCTTAATCCCATTCAACCACTCTGTCCGGGAATGAACCCTCTGGAGCTTAAGCAAGAATTTGGCAGCGAACTTGCATTCATGGGCGGGCTGGACACACAGGAGTTGCTGATCTATGCAACTGCCGAAGAAGTTTATAGACAGACCCGGAGTTTGATTGAGGGAATGTCCACAGGGGGCGGTTATATTATGGCAGCAAGTCACACTATTCAGCCGGATACCCCACTGGAGAACATCCTGGCGATAAGCAGGGCAGTCGGTGGGTTGTCATCCAATCATTTGGCATCTTGACAACACAGGGCATATTTCCACACTCATGGAGATCCACCATGTATTGTCACTGTGCTGGTAAAGTAAAATAAAAGACTGCCCCTTGACCAGGTCCCGGGTCTACCCAGATTCTTCCGCCGTGCGCCTCGACAACTAGTTTGCAGTAGTGCAGGCCAAAACCGCTACCATGGTTGGAGCGTTTTTGCCTGTAGTCTTCCGGGTTCTTGAATGCATTAAATGCGATTTCTGCATCCTCAGGATCCATTCCCTGACCATTGTCAGCAAATTGTAAAACTATCTCCCGCTTCTTGCTTGTACCCATCCGAGCGATAAGCGTAATATCGCATCCAGGTGCATACTTTTCGGCATTACTCTTGAAATTGCCGAATACTCTGGTCAGGTATCGCTCATCTGCAAGCACTGCAGGCAGATCATCATCCGCATCAACCAGACACATACCCAAGTGGGAAGACCTGTTTATAGTCTCCCGTTGACCTTCCAGGAATGCAGCAATATCCAACGGTCGGGTGCTTATCAGCATCTGTGTATTGCAATTGATAATCTGAGACTCAACATCAGCAGCTAATCTGCCGGCTCGAAATGCCATATCCCTGGCCGATAATACCGGGGCTGGCAAGTTTTCCATTTCGTATGACAGCACTTCCAATTCGGAATATGCGCTTGTAGCCAGATTCTTGACATCGTGCAGCCCGGCAATTGAACAAATCCTCATTGTTTCATACTGTACTGCCAGATTCTCATGTTCACTCATCTCTGTAACAAGTGAAGCAATCCACTCGCGAATATCCACAGAACTGGCAGTGCTCATAAATCGTTCCGTCCATACAGCAGCGTCCAACTGTGAGGAAGCACTCAGGGTCTCTTTGATAATTGGGGCAGCTTCACGCAGCCGGTTTTGCTGAACCAGTTCATAACCTATGAGCGCCATACATACTGCAGTTAGAGGTGGAGCTCCATATCGCGCTAAAGCGGCCCGCAGTCTACGGATACGGTTTGGAAGATCATCCTTGATCTTGCGTCTAATTTTGATTGCAGCATCCAGAGCCTGCCAATAGACCCCTTCCAGAGAATACCACTTAGTGCGCAGTATCGGTTCTGCAGCATCCAGAGCCTTTTGGGTTTCTTTAAGCCGTCCAGCATGAAAGTGAGCCCAGGCCAGACCTATCTGTCCATATGACTGCCTGTCCTCATCCATCATTTCCACACCATATTTTACAACCCGTTGGAACTCATTAACTGCTTCGTCGAACTTGCCCTGCTCGATATTCACCCATCCAAGAAGCCTCCAAACACGATTAAGACCGCTTCGGTCTCCTATCTCTTCAAGCTCTTGCTGTGCATCAAGCGCGCACTCTGTTGCAACGCCAAGAGATCTCAGATACAAATGCGCCCAACCCTGATCGATTTTTGCATGGGCGAGAGCACGGGCCTCGTGCGCGCGACGAAATCCCGCACTGGCTTCTCTAATGAGACTAAGAGCCTGCGAAGCCTGCCCGGCATCCATTGCTAATCGTGCTTCCTGCCTGCGTATGACCGCCAATGCCAGATTGTCAGGTGGTTGAGCAGCGCTATAAAGTCTATAAGCCTCATCTAGAGATGCTCGAGCTCTGGCCCTCTCTCCTGCCTGATAACGCAATGCATTCCCCAACGCCAGCCTGGCAGAACCTTCCAACCACAAGGCTCCATGTTGTTTAGCAAGATTTGCGGCTGAGCGTGCCAGTTGAATCGCCTGATCCAGATTGCTTGTCCTGTACAGCGCAAGCGCTGAAGAACACATGGCACTGCTCTTTAATGCCCAGGCATCTACTGTAGATGGCAACAAATCACAAAACTCAACCACATTATTATAGGCATTGACTGCTTTATGCACATTCCCGGCACGGTATCTGCATAGTCCTTCGCAGAACTGAATAACACACTTCTCTACAGGATCCTCAGAACGCATTCTGAAAAGTGCATCAGCCAGCGCTTCATGAATAATATGCGGTTCCTTGTGCAATACTTTTTCCGGCATTCGGATCAGCATCCGGACAGCTTTTTCAGATTCCCTGCTATATAGCAGTTTGACGACTGAGTTCATTATGGTCGCTGCAGCGGGGCTCACAGTCGTATTAAGCATATGCACCATCATACCTTTCTGCGCTGTTGTTCAGACCGGCTGGCCCAGATTGTTGCTTCTATACAAGCAACAACAGCATGTGCACAAATCAATACACTTTTCTATAGCAAGATAATGCGCATTATTCCCACTCTCTGAATGATTGAACTGCCTGCCTTATAGAATCCAGTATTTTGGCTCTCTTTTGTTCCGAAAACCAGGCAAAAATAATCAGACTGCCTCCTACAATAATGCCCAGCACTCCAGCGACCAGTGTACCTCCGTGCAACTGCCTGACAACAGAATCACGGATCAGAACTGCTGCCCACATAACACTGAATACCGCGCCAAAGAAAAAGAACGTCTTCACGTGCCTGGATAATCCATAAAGAAATGCTATTACGCTCTCTATAAGCATCAGGTAGCTGTTCCAACTCCCCCACCCTGTGTTCATCATAGTGATGAGTCCGGAACCCAGCATAATAATAAGACCTGCTGTATAACACGGGTTGGGGCGGATTTTGTAACTGACATAATTGCTTATTGCAGGAAGAATTAGCAAATAGATACCAATTGGCAGAGCATATATATCGATTACCCTTAGTCCTAACTGACCATAAAAGAACAGATATAGACTAAATAATATCCCGAGGAATCCGGCATGGACATACGCAACTTTCCGGTAAGTCATAGCCATAACACTGTGGGTAACAGTACTAAGTATTAGAGCCAAAATCGTCCATCGACCTAAATCCTGGCGTGACTGAGTATTCATTAGAGCAATAACAGCTGACAATGAACTCAGGGTAGTTCCAATTGCATATTCTACCGCTGCCAGGTCCGAGGTTGCGCTAATTCTGCCAAACACAATTCCAAGTGCAACCATCATAACTCCCAGAGCCGCAAACCACGCACCGAATAACGGCAGATTATTACCCGGATCAGGCAATCCCAGAGCATTGTAGAGCAGATACCAGGTCAATACCGCACTGGCGTTTGTAAGATACACAAGAAACCTGGAGGCAAACCTGGCAGCAGACCAGATAAAACTGATCGTATATAACGCCGATATGACTGCCCGCATAACCTGACTGTCATTGGAATAAGTGTTATATATAGTGCCAAGCACCGCCAAACCGAGGGAAACTGCACCATATGTGGAATACAAGGGAGCGCCATCTTTATCTCTTAACTGTCTACTAACCCATGCCATAAATATTGCGTAAGGTAGGATCACAATGGCAGGGTGTTCTTCAGGATTATAGAGTGAGGGAATAGCTATGTGAACAAGCACCAGAGAATACCAATATGCTGCAAGTCCGGAGAGTGCAGCCAATAGATGAAAGGACGTAATCTCGAGATCATCAGCCAGTCGTTGATACAGCACCGCGCAGATACCCATTGCTGCCACACACAGAGATGTTTGGATAGGTGCAGAGGACAATGGTATGGATGATAGTGACATTATATATCCGCAGAACCCTATCCACAATAATCCAGCCGACCAGCAAGCGTATTCCCTGGATTTGTTCACTTGAGCAATGATGGCTGCACCTACAGCCCAGACAAGTGTCGGCAGGAGTAGAATCCATCCTTGTCTACTAAAATCGTATCCAGTCTGCTGCCACAAATTTAAACTTCCAAGCAATACAGCAGTGCCAGCTAAATGGATTAGCGATTTGTTGCCTGTCGAGTTTGCAACCAATACCAGGACTGCAGCTGCGATCATGATTGCAGCCACATTCCATACAATGGCAGTTGGGTCTGGATGTGTCACAGCTACAACTAATGCTGTAACCTCAGCACATCCTGCAGATACGAAGAGTGGTTCTGTCCATACAAACCAGGGCCTATCTTTGAAAAAGCGTGCTTTACCTGCCCAGCCTGTGCCAATGAACGCATATATTAATGGCATAAACCTATGACTTAACAGGATGTGGTTGTTCTGAACTGGAATACAAGCCATACCAATCAGAAATGTTGAACACGCCAGGTAAGTCAATACTTGCACACGCACCGGATCACTGCGATCGAGAATTGAACCAACGGTATATAACACAACCAGGGAAAACAAAGTCGTACAAACACTATTCGGTACATAATATCCATCTACATGGATCTGGCTAACAGCACATATAATAGACAGCAACAATCCTGACCACCACAGAGGTACTGCATATTTTTCATCCGTTTTTCTGCGGATAGCGTAGGAGATTCCGCCAAACACTAATACCAGGGGGACGAAGATCAGACCGTAATCTGGTCTCACAAGCTTTAGTATATGCTCCCAGTCAACCAATCCCCACGTAAGAGCTACGGTAATACATCCTGGGTACAAATACCACTGACACCTGCGCCAGTAAGTCATCAGGATATATGAAGTCATGCATATTCCCAGTGCAATTACTCCAGGAATCCAGAAATTGCTGTCCCCTGACTGTATTATGTATGTTGTGTAAATTAAGGAAAACAGTAAAAATACATTACTCCCAATTAAAGGGGCAATGGCTAGAGTGGCATATCCTCTAACCTTCACAATATTTGAAACACATAAGATTACCAGCGCATAAACGGCTAATCCCAAACCAAGCCAAATATAGTCAGCTCTTGTAATATCTATACAAGCTATTACTAGCGTGAAATAAGCCCATCCTGCTGCAAAAGTTGCTGCGTGAGCAGCTTCCACTGATCGGAAGTGCTTGCTGATATATCCCATGCAGACAGCTAAAATAGCCGGAGTCACTGCTAACTGAAATAACGGATGGGTGCCATCCTGCATTCCTCCTGGATTATAAAACAGGCTTATATATCCGGTCACAGCCGCAAAAGAGCCATACCAGATAATCTCAGCTTTTCCACGTGCAACTGCCATCCATGTGAAGAGGACTATAGTGGCTATTGATACCATTGTTGAGAAATACAATATGGATTGCTGCCAGACTATCGGCCAGATGTTCCATAATAATGCAAAGACCAGCCCTGACCAGAAGAGTGGTCGTTCCCACCACTGCCAGTCGCGTTTCTCTACCAGCTGGGACATCCGGAATGTTACCGCACACCATACAATCCCGGTCAAGGCTGCGATATATCGACACAGAGCATATTGAGAGTAAGTTTTCCCAATGAACTCAAACATGATCAGCCAACCGGTGGTCAGTAAAACAACAGCTATATAAGTGGACCTTTCACAGATATATTCTGTCCACTCCTCTGGTTTCCAGGATCTTGCTGCGACCGCTGTCCAGACAAACAGTCCACCATAAGCAATGAAAGCTATAAACGAAGTCTGCACAGTGTACAATAGTTGTATACACAACGATATGATAGCAAGTGACGCCGAAGTATATAGCAAAATCCACGCAGCATCCGATTCCTGATTCTTGTGAAGAACATGGCCACCACATGCCAGTACTGCAGTAAGTGGCCAAAGCCAGATACCATAATTCGCAGTCTCAGTTGAGAAGTGAGGCATCACCCACTGAGAACCTGCCAGCCCATATGCGACAGCCAGCGTGAACATTGCAGCCCACTGCGACCATCGGCTGCGAGTAACTGTGCTGTAGACTCCATATATCCCTGCGGCTGCAGCGGTTACAATGAATGCTATCAGCCTATCGTATTCGCGGAGAGTAGAGAACCACACGCCTATTGCAAGCAGGACATCTATCGACAGCACCGCAAGCCCGAGCATACAAGGGACCTGCACATAGTCCGGATATCTTCCTCTGGCAGCAGCCCAAACAGCGATTATGTAAAGTGCACTGAACAGGGATGCTATAATTGCTCTGTTAATGGCCTCTCCATTCAGTCCACAGAAAACTGATCCCCATAGAGCAAGCATAGATAAACAAGTAAATACAGTTGCAGAGCTCACTGGCGTTTCAAATAGAGTCAGTTCCTTCTTGTCCCAGGATTGCCAGGCAAACAACATGGCATAAATCAGCAGGCTCACCCATACACTGTGAAGTACCACTTGCGAATTCGAGAAATAATACCCCTGCAAGACCATCATAGCAGTGGAAACAAACAGTGATATTACTTCAAATGGCTGAGCAATTTTGCAGTTTTTCTGTCTACGGTAAATACTCTCGATCCAAATGAGTAGAGTTACAAATGGCAGGTAGTATAGACCATAGTTTACCTCTGCACCAATCAAGGCATCGAGATAATGTGCATTCAGCCATGAGAATCCCGCTGCCCACCACACAGTTGCAGATACAAGCGCAGGATATATATAGACTGGTCGGCGACTAGCACAAGCCAGAAGACCATACAGACTGGTAGATAACAGCATCACTATCCATGCTGCATCACGATATCCTGCCAGAGCATTGCCGGCATTATGGATTTGATACAGCCACATCGAAACTGAGATAACACTTGCACTGGCTGCAAGTGCATTCCCACAGTTCAGGACTACCTGGCCATATTCATCCCATCTGCGTTTCAGGTAGTATCCAAGTGAAGCCATAATTAATGCAAAGAACATAATCCAGGCTGTGCATTCATAAGTCTGCCTGGATAGCAGCTTCAACAACAATATTGCAGAGTAGGTAAGAACAGTAGCCGCTGCATAACCCAGACTGGGTTTTCTCATCCAAATACTGTTTGCTGTGTAGAAAATGCTCACAAGAATACAGGTTACAAGGCTGGACAGCAGTTCCGGACGCGATGGCAGCATCTGTGTAATCGACACATCAGCCACACCTTTTCCCAGCACAGCCGTTATCGAAATCGCCGTAACCCCAAGTCCCAGCCATTGGTACCATCCTGCGAAGCTCTCTTTTTCCTGCGTCAGGCTGACCGGCGCCATTCCCAGGAAAATACACCCTATAACACCAAACGACAGCCCATACAAATACCACTCTTCAATACCGATACCGCTTGCTTTTAGAGCCAAAACAATAAACCCGAACAGAACAGTTGCAAAAACAGGCAGGTAACGGACTTCATTTGAGATATATGCCGCTGCGAGATATGACGCACTCACAGCCAGAATATTACCCACAGACTGGACTCCACCGGATTGCAGAGTAGCGCCAGGGAAGACATTCACACCAAGCGCCCAAGCCATAGAAACATGCGCAAGCACATAAATTGGTGTATCCAGTGGGGCATGTCCCTTGCCACGCACATAACGCGCAATGACCATATAGGCAAATCCAATAATAGCCAGCCAGATGCCCTCGCTGCTTGGGGAAATACTTGTAAAGCTGCGTATAAAGAAAAAGTTAGTCAGCAGAAAACCAATCCCGGTGAACGTAACAAGCGTCCGTGTCCGCGACACCGACAGCACAGCAGTATAAACAAGTGTAGATAATATGCTGACGGCCAACAGATGGTGATACCAGTCCCAGTGGTAGAATACAGGAAAGAGAGATTTGGAAATAATCAGATCCAGGGGTAACAATACTGATGCAATAACCGTCAATGTAACTGCCGTAGCCTTGAGAGTCTTCCGCAGCTTATTCCCGGAATAGTAAAACAAGGCAGACAGTGCAATCGGAGCTGTTGCCACGAATACCTTGCCGACAACACCCCAGAGCTTCTGAATTGTAACGACCCACGCACTGACTCCAATCAGTCCAGCAAGCAGTATTGCTGCACCAAGTATGTGAACCCACTCTATATTGCGTTCCTCCATGAACGCTCCCACAACCTGAGCTGCCTTGTCCCAAAGCTTATTCCAGGCAGGTCGTTCCTGGTAAACACGGGCAGCAGTCGCTTTCTGCAGTTCCACCTCACACTCTTCCTGATGAGGATCAAGCCGTGCAGCCTGCATCCAGGCATTCTCTGCCTCTCTCCACATTTGCTGAGCTGAACATATACGCCCGAACAATGCCCATGCAACCGGATTGTTGTTGTCTATTGACAATGACAGTCGTATTGAATTGTAACCCTGTGTATAGAGTCCGCGTGTAAATAACACAGATGCCTGGCTCATGAGTTCCTGTGCGCTTTCAACCTGTCTGCGATGTAGTTTTTCGGCCTGCTCGCGCTGTATCTGCTGTCTTTCTTCATATTCAACACGAGATTTTTTTTGTTGAAGATCCGCAATCTGCTCTTTCAGGTTTTGATCATTCGGGGTAAGTTTCAAAGCAAGGTTCAGCTGGTTGATCGCATCATCCATACGGTTGGTTGAAACATACAACGAAGCTAGCAGTGAATAACCATTAACATTACCGGGGTGATTTTTTGTAAATGCTTCACATTGTGATATGGCATTATCTGTACTGCCGGTGCGTGCCAACTCAGCAATACCAGCCAGCTCCGCAGCCTGCTCCTGCAGTTGACGCTGCAAATCCAGCATTTTCTGGGTTCTGGTAACACAGCTGTTTATATGCGTATCATCCGGATATCGTTTGGCCAGTGACTCATATTCTGAAAGTGCCTTGTCATACTGCTTTAGATCTTCGTAGATTGCACCAAGAAGGGAAATTGCGTCCGGGTTATTTGGAGCGAGGGTAAGGGCTTCAGTTATTGAGTGGAGAGCATCATCCGCTTTGTAGAGTGTCTGAAGAGAGCGGGCGTCATTTAGAAGGTGGTCTACTTTGATCAGGCGTTGAATATCTTCCTGCTCAAGCAGATATCGCTGGTGGAGTTTCTCATACGCATTCTGAGCCAGAACACCTTCAGCAAGCCATTTATCCAACTCACTGATAAGATAAGCAACCTTGGCCGCATCCGCATTCAGTTCAGCAACCCCAACTTGCTGTTTGGGACCTTCATCCATATCTTGCATGTCCATCTCCACTCTGCACTATGCCGGACTATTAAAAATAGCGCGGTGCAATGATAATAATTTACATGCATATAGATAAAATGCATCATCCCAGTGGCAACTTCAGCCGGGACTATACGTTCGGGTGCTTCAAGCCGAATATTTCAGCTCTCGCCCCGCATTATACCCATATTTCAGTCCAATGATTCATATTCTAATCACTTTCTGCAAAAATGTATACTGCAAGTAGTCATCCTGAATGTCTCCATCCCATTTGTATATGTTATTATGTAAAGCAGTGCATTTCATGCTTCCAGACACATTCATAAGGTTCTTAAGGACATTCCATAATGAAATATCCTCACTCACTCATTCAATTTATTCTGATGTTTTGTCTGTTATTGTCTATATCGCCAGTATATTCAACCTCCACCAGACCATTCGGACTCAAACCTCCTTTGCTGGAAAGCCTGCTAAATGACTACTGGGTTATATATGGACTGGCGGAGGGTGAAGTTGGACGCAATGGAGCAACTCCACCTGTCAGCAACCAGACAAATGCACTCGAGTGGATGGCAATCAAGGCTGCATGGCTGGATCATCCAATGCGCGATCAGCTAATCGATATTGTTAAAAATGTCCCGGTAAATGGAGTTAATGTAAAGGGTAAAGAACCCAACGGCTTTGTTTGGGCAGATAAAGCCAATGAGGCCTGGCGCGGGATGTATAGTCATTATGATCAGATTCCGCGGTATATTTGTGCTGCTGCAGAAATATGGAACTGGACGCGTGACAATAATTTCCTAACTTCCATCCTGCCATCCGCCGAATCAGCAATGGATTATATGCTGACCAATATGGATGGGGCTAAAGGTATTGTATCCTGCCCGGGAGACGCTAATGGCATTTCAAACGTTGGAAAACCGACAACATTTATGGACTATTACCGCGAAGGCCACGATGTCACTTGGATCAACGAAGGGTTCTACTCAGCTCTGATTGCAATGCGCGATATGGAACAGGTAGCAGGACATCCGAATATGTCCATTCGCTACCGGAAACTCGCCAACTCCTGCTCCAGTCAGTTCGACAAAACTTTCTGGTCAATTCCGGCTAAACGTTACACAGGCTGGAAAGACTCTGATGGGAAAGTTCACGATTATGGGTTCACTTATGTAAATCTGGAAGCGCTTGCCAGAGGGCTTGGGGATGCTAATAAGGCATATATGATATTCGACTGGCTGGATAATGGCAAAGCACAGCCGACAGTAAAAGGCGGCCACAAAGGCAGCAGGGACATCTATCAACTTGTTGCTGCCCCCAGAACAAACACAATCAGAATCGCCGATGCTGACTGGGACTCCTGGTCACTTAGAGAACGCCCTATACTCGGAGATTTTTATAAATACGGTTACGGCGCAATCACACGGGACGGCGGCACTATGCTTTGGTATGGTTACTACGATGTAATGGCCAGACTCCGATGGCTCGATGCCGACTCCGCCTGGAACAGGCTCTCTGCAACCCTTAAAAGATGCCAGGGTGATCCCAAATTCCTGACTTTCGGACCGCAGGGGACAAATCAATTCCGTGCTTTTGATATGTATGATGAACACTTCCTGGAGATCGGATCAGCCGATACATACCAGTCATCAGGAATCCTGCCTGTCTCAGTTCTGCACGGATTTATGGGAGTTCGACCAATAGACTTCGGCTTAAAAGTCTCACCAAATCTGCCATCATCAATCTTACAAATGAGCTGCAGAGGAATCGCATATGGCAAATCATCGTGTGATATAGAGATCAAGCGAACCGATCAAATCAGAATGGTCACTATGCGAACTGGTGTTCAGAAACCCGATGGAATAAGCTTTTCAGCCACTCAGCCGTTTAGTGCGCTCGATGTAGAAACTACAGGAACCGGAACAGCTAAACTTACTCTTAAGCGCAGAATGGGCAGCTTTTGGAGGGCAGTTATATCCCGAAACATCAATGCAGCCTCTCCCATACAATTTGTTTTCTCAAACCAACCAGCAGGATACTACAAATTGGAATTGAACCCGGGTAAATCGGAAATTCGGATAAATAATGTTATTGGCTACCGCAGTGTATATGAAGTAATCTCACCTCAGCTAGGATTTATACAGTATGTCGAAGCTGGCAACTCGGTTGTGATTAAGATTGGGGATTAATATGCGCATTAGGATTTATACTCTCTTTCTATTGCTATCGCTTTCGGTTCCGGCCTTTGCGCATAGACCCTATACCCTGGATCAACCCGTAGTGACCAATATTCTAAACGACTTCTGGAGCATATATGGCACGGCTGAAGGCGTTAATGGTGTCTCCGGATGCGAGGATATGATACATGCATCTACCTGCTGGTATGAATGGAATACCTTGAAATGCAGTTGGACCAACTATGGTCCGTTCCAAAAAGTCCAGCGTTTATATTTCGACATGATCAAGATATCCGGCGTTAATGCTGAAGGCAAGCAGGCTAAAGGCTATTTGTGGCCTGGATTCCACAGTGAAAAGTGGTTTAACCTCCACGAGCACTTCGACCAACTCCCGAGATTCATCTGCAGCGTCTACAATGACTATATCTGGTCCAGAGACGATAAATTCCTACACAAAATGCTCCCCCAGATTGAGGCAGTTACAGACTATATGCTTGTAACAATGAATGGCAACCAGGGTCCGCTTATCTGCCCGGGTGACAACAATGGTCTATCAAACACGGGGGTTCCATCGACCTATATGGACTGTCTGCGCGAAGGCTACATTGATGCCTGGGTCAATGCTGGTTTCTATACAGCAATCAATTGCATGGTCGATCTGGAAGCAATCGCCGGCAATAAGACTAAATCAGAATACTACAAACGCCTGGCATCGGATTTCCCAACTGCATACGACAAGGCACTCTGGAATCCTGAGTCATCCCGTTATGCAGGTTGGCGTGATATCAATAATAACCTTCACGATGCCGGTTATACGTTTATAAATGTAGAGGCTCTCGCTCGCGGATTGGGTGATCCGGACAAAGCCAATAAGATATTTGAATGGCTGGATGGCAATAATGCCCAACCTACTGTAAAAGGAGGACATATCGGCAGCAGGGATGTCTACCAGCTTGTTGTAGCACCCAGGGTCAATACTAGTCGTATTCCAAACGAAGACTGGGACTTGTGGTCAATGGCCGATCGCAATGCTCTCGGTGATTCGTACACATATGGTTACGGCGCAGCGCTGGAAGACGGCGGAACTATGCTCTGGATCAACTATTACGATGTTATGGCACGGCTAAAATGGTTGGATGCAGATAACGCATGGACGAAGTTCTCCGCAATGCTCTTCCGCAGCGCCAACGATCCCAAATTCCTGACTGTGGGGCACGACCATAAATATAATTTTAACCCGAAGAATAGTTATGGAGAGAACTATCTTGAGGTAGGAACCGACTACCCGTTTCCGGAATCCGGAATCAGCGCAATGTCTATGTTGTATGGTTTCATGGGGGTCTGGCCATGTAAAGAAGGTCTCAAGATATCACCAAATCTGCCTGCAAACCTGGCATTTGCGCAGTGTGATGATGTCACTTACAAAGGCGTCCGACGATCCATAAGAATAGAAAAAGGTAGTTTAGTGTCTGATGATAAACTGGGAAAGACAGTCGATAGTCTTGAACCCGGAAACCGCAAAATACACCGAACATTCCATCCGCAACAACCATTCGACAAACTCGGGATCATGCTCGGTACATACAGGCAGGCGTCAGCTGTCGTGAAGGTTTCTCTCTTTATGAACCAAAACGGCATGTGGAAAGAAGTCTTTGCCAGAGACCTGAATATCACAGAAGACAACGCTTGGAACTACTTCGACATCCCCCGGCAACAAAGCGGATCATATTACAGGCTGACTCTCAGCAACCCTGGAACCACAAAAATTGCATGGTACCACAATAACACGAAAACCAACGCTATTCGAGTGATCAATGAGAAAACAAATACAGTTATGCAGCATTATTGTAATGATAGACTTTCAGAGCAGGTTATTTCTATACCAAGTCCATTCAACCGAATATCCGTTTATGTGCCGGGTGCTAAAGGCAATGTTACATTGAGCTTGAGTAGAAAAATGGGTAATGGGTGGTATAAGGTATCAAAACAGGATTTCTACTCAAACAGTAGTCTTCCATTGACCATTTCCGACCAGCCAAAAGGTGACTACAAAATCACAGTGACCTCACACGACAACAATCCGGCACCCAGTATGAGACAAATCCAGGTTGAAAGAGGAATCTACACAGTTAAAGTCTCTCCAGGTGTATTTATGACTACAATAAAAGCCGGAGAATCCTGCATATATCAACCTTAGCCGCATATAATCTCTGCTTCAACTTACCGTAAATATTTACTGTTTGCATTTTCCTTGTACTCCGAGTATTCTGTGCTTAAGAATTATTCAGATTACAGCACATAGAACACATACACCAACAGACATCGACCCAATATTATTTTATTATTAAACAACTGCTCCTGTTTTTCCCTGATTATACTTTTTCGAATATACAAACCCAAGAATGGGTATGCCGTCATATGCAAGACTTTGTGACTGCATACTTGAACAAATTACAACTGGAAAGCAATGATACTTGTTTGAGAGGTAAGTGATGAACACAGACGCTCCACATCAAGATGACCAGCAATCCGAAAATGAACTCCTCAAACGAGTCCTTAAGGCAATGCCGGTTCCTGTTTCCTTTTTCAACAGAGGCGGTAGTATTGTCTATCGGAGCGATGCATTTGTAAAAACATTTGGTTACACTATCGAAGATATTCCATTAGAAAACGAATGGTGGTTACTGGCATATCCTGATGAAAAATATCGAGAGAAAGTAAGGGCTACCTGGGATGCCGAAATCGAACAGGCTATTCTGGAAAACCGTCAACCGCACCCTCAAGAATGGAGAGTAACCTGCAAAGATGGGACAAAGAAGGACATCGAGTTTAGTGCATCGATAATAGACGATTGCCTGCTTGTCACATTCATAGATGTAACAGAGCGCAGGCAGCAGGAAGAGAGCCTTCGTAACAGCGAATTGCGTTATAAAACCCTTGCAGAAGCAGTCTTCGAAGGGGTTATTATCTCACAAAACGGAGTAATCATCGATGTAAGCGATCAATATGCCTCTATGCTCGGATATACCAGACAAGAATTAATCGGAACTCAAATAGGAAATCGCACTACTCCGGAATCACGTAACGATGTAATTGAAGCAATTAGTATGAATCGAACAACGCCATATGAATGCACGCTGATCAAAGCAAATGGTGAACTCATTGATGTTCTCGTTCGTGGGAAATCACTGCAAATTGGCAACGATAGCTTCCGTGTGTCGGTGCTCCGCGATCTGACTGATACTAAGAAGGTTGAGCGTGAGTTAAGGTCTGCAAATTCAAGACTCAGGACTCTGATCGAGACCTCCCCTCTCCCAATTGTAGTCTTCACACCTGATCGAACCATTTCACTGTGGAATAGAGCAGCTGAGACTGTCTACGGGTGGAATGAGAAAGAAGTAATAGGAAAAGTCGCCCCTTATATTATTAAAGAGAAGGAAGATGAATACAACAAACTCTATGAAAGAGCACTCTCTGGCAACGAATTCGTAGGTGAGCAGTCACGACGTATTAGAAAAGACGGCAGCATTGTCGATATCAGTATATCAGCTGTCAGTTTGAGAGATGATCTAGGAAATACAACAGGAGTCATCAGCATTGGCACCGATATAACTGAACAAATCAAAGCATCTGAAGCTCTCAGGCACTCCGAAGCTTTCCTGAACAGCATTGTCGAGTATAGTCCGATTTCAACATGGATTTCCGATGAGAATGGTACGATGATACGGATGAACCGGTCATGTCGCGATCTCTTTGGAATGGACGATATTGATCTCATTGGGAAGTATAACCTGTTTAGGGACAATATCGTGGAACAAACGGGCAACATGCAACTTGTCCGAAATGTATTTGAGAAAGGTGAAATCGCAAAATTCACATTCTGGTATGATACCTCACAACTCAAGCACACTGCAGCCTCTCCCCGTTACCTTTACCTTAATGTCACGATTTCACCAGTCTTGGATAAAGAGGGTAAAGTAACAAATGCCGTAGTCCAGCATGTTGACCTGACTGAGCGTAAACACGCTGAAGAAGAGCTGGCCGTCTCGAACAAAGAACTTCATATTATAAATGGGATCATATCTGAGACTGCAGGTGTTTCGGATATCAAATCAATTCTTGAGATGGTATTGGATGAAGCGCTAAAAATTGTCGATCTGGAAGGAGGGATGATATGCCTCCTCGGAGCCGACGATATATTGCATCTATCAACATATAAGGACGCATCTACAGAAAACACGAATGATACACACATGTGGCAGGAAGAGTTTGCAGAATATATGTATACCCGTTGTGCCAAAACTGGTGAACCACTCATTCCCTCAAATGTTGATAAGGTATCAGAATCTGATATAGAAGAGTTCCTAAAGAAAAATAATATTCAATTTCACGCATCATTTCCTATGATGATTGAGACAAAATGCTTGGGCATACTGTGTGTTTTCACCCGGACTGACAAAAGGCCAACAGACCGCAGTCTCAGACTCCTTGAAACCGTCAACATGCAAGTGGCATTAGCTGTTGAACGTGCAAAACTCTTTGAAGAACTGAAGTTCAATGCGGACGAGTTGGAACATCGAGTTGTCGAGAGAACTCTGCAACTTGAAAATGTCAACAGAGAGCTAGAAGCATTCAGCTACTCAGTGTCACACGATCTACGAGCGCCACTTAGATCAATAGATGGTTTCTGTTTTCTGGTCCTGGAAGATTATGAGCAAAAACTAGATGAAGCAGGTAAAGAATATCTGCGCCGTGTACGGGCAGCAGCAGAGAAGATGGGGGAGATAATCGATGATGTTCTCAGGCTGTCACGGATCAATAGAATAGAAATGGTCAAGAGCCATACTGACCTTAGCAAAATAGTGGACTCCATTGCTAGTGACCTTACGGAGAGTAATCCTGACCGCAAAGCTGAGTTTATAATTCAGACAGATTTGACTGATAATGTGGAATCCAATCTGATAATGATTACTCTTGCGAACCTTATAGAAAACGCTTGGAAGTTTACCAGCCTGAATGAATATGCCCGTATAGAGTTTGGAGCTATTCCAGATCAAGGCAGGAATAAATATTATGTCCGGGATAATGGAGTAGGTTTCGACCAGGCTTATGCAGGCAAGTTGTTTGGTGAGTTCCAACGATTGCACACAGACAGTGCATTTCCCGGCACCGGGATAGGTCTAGCGACTGCAAAACGGATCATCAACCGCCATGGCGGCGAAATCTGGGCAGAGGGAGAAGTTGGCAAAGGTGCAGTGTTCTATTTTACCTTGGGATGAACGGATGTGAAAGCCATTGTATGCTTCGCTGCCGTCAGCCGAAGCATACAATGAATCTTTAGAGAAATATTTATATCTGCGTATTTCCGGGTATTCAGTTTACTGCATGGTTGATTCTTCTACCACTATCTTCTGTAACTATTAAACCAGGCCCTCTCATCAAATGGCTTCCGCTCTCGCTGAGTTCCCTGTTCTTCCGGAACGCCAATAGGAAGCAATATCTGAACTTTCTTGCCTTCCGGAACATTCAGTAGCTGGCCGATTTTCTCACCGACAACTCCCCTTATCGCTCCATCAAGCCAGACTGATGCATAACCCAAAGCAGTTATAACCAGCAGCATATTTTCCACGGCTGCTGAACAGTCTTCCAGTGCAAAATTGGTTCCCTTATATACCGGCGTTGGATCGATAATACAAGTTATCACAGCAGGTGCAGGCATGCGAACGAGTTCGCGTATTTGCACAATGATATCAGGATCATCAACAATGACAAAACTAGTCGATTGAGAGTTACAGCCGGAAGGGGCCTGAATGCCTGCCTGGACAATTTTCACCAGGTCCTCACGCGGCACAGGCTGGTCCACATAACCAGCTCTATAACTATGGCGTTTCTGTATAGCTTCGAATAAATCCATCTGCATACTCCTCTGAGTTGAACGTAGTTAATGATTAGTCTACTACTACAGCCTGAAACCTTATAGAATCGCTTTGTCCAGGCAAATGCATTTTGCAGATTCTTGTTTCCCACCATTTCTCCACTGGCCAACACTGGACTTGTTATTGTAAGTGGTCTGGGACATACCATCGCCGCAAGTTGAGGAATGTCAGCATACTTCAAGATGTTTGGGATGCAAGGTACCATGCTTCCGTATCCACCCAGATTATCGTTATGTCTGCCTGTATCCCCGTAAACATAAGGCCAACCATATCCTTTTGGCGAGTAATAGGACGCTAGAAGCTCGTGGGTTTCAACGGCATCTATGCTCTGACTTCGGCTTGCAGCCAGGATTGCCGCCAAGCCCATTTCCCGTTTCCCACTCACAACTACTCTAACTTTGCTCCCAATGGCTTTACTTGCTGTATTAACAATCGCCAGAAGATCGTTTGCCCAGAGCCCGGCCAACGGCTCCCCCAGTTTCAGAGCAGCATCACATAACGGCTGGTCATGGTTTCCTACATAAGCAGCTTGTATATCTGGCAGCGAACCTATGCCACGAAGATCTGCACAGGCTACCCACGAACCAGAATCCGTAAGACGTATCCTATCTGCTGATTCCGCAGTGCTCAACACCCCTAAAGGATCAATCATCACATAAAGACGTCCATTGGGTCTAACACCTTTCGACGGGGCAAATAATAACATATGGACTTTAGCATCCGGTTCAGGTTCAACCAGGTATTTTGAAGCCAGAATACCTTCCACGTCCACCTTACCCTCCGAAAAAGACTTCACAACACCATGTATTACACGCACACCAAGTAGAACATCCAAATTCCACCTCAATGTTTTGGCATAACGCTTTGCAGATATGCCGTTTGCAGGTGCATTTGGAAGTTTTGCAACCAACGTAGAGATTGATTTCTTAGCATACTCAGTTGGTCCCATAAAATCCGCTGGTCTATGTCCATCAGGCCAGGCCAGCATCGCTGCCTTTGCTAGATCAGATTGGTACACTGGAGTAACTGACGGTTCCGGAATTGATGAAGAACTGTCTTTCCCCATCAAAAAATGAGCAAACCATCCATATGCGAGTTCTCTATACTGCTTTGCATCTCCATGTGGCCCATTGACTACAGTCTCTCTAAACCGGTCAGGTGTCTTGCTTAACCTATAAACCTCGCTGGCATAAGCATATTGCCTGGCTATTTGATCGTCACTCAGGAAATATTTAGCCTTTGCATTCTTGTCCATAGGATCCAACGACTCAATGTTGATCAACCAATCTCCTGCTTCTGTCACTGGCGCTTCCAGATCCGGGTAAATCACCATGAGCGGACGGGGAGATACAAGGCTGCGGATCACATCTGCATCTGCTGCATTATAAACTCCTGCAATGTCATCACAGATACAGTGCATCCTTACACCCCATCTTGGCTCCAGTTCAGGCGCAACGGATACAGCCACAGCAGCCTTGACACGTTGATCAATCGCCGCTAGATAGAGAGTATGTGTGCCACCCATAGATCCACCCATTATAACTACTCGTTTCGTGTCTACGTCACTTCGCGAACAGATATAACTCAGTTCGACAGAATGTGTAGCCATTATAACTCCGAGCAAACTCTGTCCGGTCGGTAGCAGATATGCATTTGCCTGAGACCCATGATATTCATTCCACCCATATGTATCCGCCAGTTCTCCCTGTCCATATGGGTCTATCAATACTGCGATATATCCCATCTTCGCAAACACCAGACCACGTCTTTGAACAACAGAATCCCATGGGGGTTCGCCGTGTCCCGGCAAGAAAAACATCGCTGGATGTTTGCCTTTACCCATTGGTTTAAAAATTCGCAGAACAGAGTATATTCCAGGAACAGGGCTCAACGTCCTGATTTCAACATTAATCCCATCGATCATAGTTTCTCGAATCAGGATCGTAGAACCATTCCATGAAGTCTTCGGCATCAGGTAGGTTTTTCGAAGTGCTTTCCGTATTTCATCGGCTTCTGCAAAAAAGCCTCGCAGTTTATGGCGTTTTCGGAGTAGTGCAACCTTGTTTCTTTGACGCTGCTGGAAGTAATGCACTATCTCTTCGTTAGCCTGACCCCTTTTGTTCCAACCAGTCTTCCAGTCGGGTGCTCGTATTTCTCCCGCAAGGCATCCTGAGACAATAACGATCGCAAACAGCGATAATGCAATCAGCAAAACGACACTGGATTGACCGTTATAAGGCATTTCATTTACCTCTGAATTGTAATGTAAGAAGCCTTCTGTAGTAAAAGGAAGTGCTCTTCCTATTTAGTGATAGTCAGCACCGGATCTACCCAGGTTGCCCAGTCATAGTAGTGGCTGCCTTCAGCATCCGTTACCAGGGTCAGCATAATTGGAGTATCAGTCTGTTCACCAAGGTCGGCTTCCATCGGTACCCAACCATCTGCCGGAAGGATACTCTTCGTCCACAGTTCCTGTCCATTCTTCCAAACGCGGAATCCGACACCTGTAGACTTTGAGTTTGCTCTAAGGCCCACATATCCAGTCAGCTTTGCCTTTGTACCTTTTGGCAAAGTCAGGAAGTAGTTCAGAATCCTCAGCCCATTGTAGGGTGGATGAGCAAACAGCGAAGGCTTCACAACTCCGTCCACACTCTCAGTCTCTTTTGTCAGAGGTTGTTCTTTGATAAATACTGGCTGCTCCACTCCGGAGATCACTGCCATGTCCTTTGGATCTAAACTAACAAGATTTACGGTTCCAGCAACTGGAGTTGGTGTATAATTGACAGCCATTACGGATTGCCCGGAACGTATCCGGAAGTCGGTCGTCCTATCTGCATCGGAACTCCCCAATGGAACATAATTAGGCGCAACCATTTGTGTCATACCTGCTGGCCATACTACTCTGCAGGCAAAGTCTCTCTTTTCAGCCTTTAATACTTTGATGTTGGTCAAGAGCCCCCAGTCAAATGAAACATCATGCTTCGGACCCGGGTCGATAGTAACCTCCAAATCAACATGTTTACCTGCAAACTCACTCAAGTCCAGCTGAAGGGGTGCCGGTGCTGCGGTTCCAGCCAAAACCTCAGTGCTGCGCTGAAGATCACCTGATTTAGCTGTAACTGTAAAAACAGCTCCATCGGATTTACCAGTTGCTGCTGAGTCGATACCACATTCTGAAACAAACTTCACGGAACTATCAGATGGCACATCGAGTTTAAATGAGATTCCAGTCAGTCCAAAAATCCCTTTCTCCCTGATCTTGCCGTCTTTCCAGGGCGGATGCATAAACAGTCCGTTGCCTCTGGGTGTGCAGATGGCTCCGGTAGTATCGGAGACTTCACCAGTAAGCTCAACACGAGTGCCATCCGGACGCTGCCAGAAAGGTTTTCCGGATGCCATTAGTTCTGTAAATCTCAACAGGATGCCTTCAGTATCCAACTTGGCAAGAGTTATGTCTTTGTTAACTACCCAATCAGTAACTCTGCAGCTTGGATCCTGTATTTCCAGGTGAAAAGCTTTCAGATCACGCGGTAAAGGTAAGCATGTGTAGTATTTTTCAGGATCAAGTCCTGATACACTTTTAGAGTCATAAGTAATGGAACCAGGAACAGTTCCCTGGCGCTGTGTGGATTCTACTCCGGTCAGTACCCTTGCAAAGTCAACAGGTGATTCACCCAGTTTGCTGAAAGACCACCCGTCTGGCCCAGATATAAAAGCAAACTTATCTCCACTTTTATTCGAATAGGGCATATCAGCATTGTTTGGCCATGCGCCATCCATCGCAGGATCAAGTCTGTACTGCTGCATAGTCTTAATGACCTCAAACTCATAACTAGCTGCACCATTGAGCTTTTCTAGAGCAGCGCTGCCAGGCCATCCGGAACCGTGTATCACTCCCCAATGCCTCCACGCATCACACCATGCCATATAGAACTGATCACTGTCCGGTCCGGGAGTTCCCAGATATGCATATGACTTTGTCCGGGTTCCAAACAGATAAGCTGAAATCGGATGGCACTGGCTAAGTAAACGCTTATCAAAAGTGCCTTTTACATGGTCAATCCCCTGCACATGCCGTTGAGCCAGACCTTCGTGGACTGAGGTAATTTCATCTAGTCCTTCACCACTTATCACCACACCCGGCAGTGCGGCTTTAAGTTCCTTGTGCAACAGCAGTGAGCCTTCCGCGTTGTTCATGCCTTCGATCAGTCCATTCTTGTCATTGACTATACACAAGGTCTGATCCAGATGCAAGGCATCCACACCTGTTCTCTTAACCAGCTCAACCATCTTGTCCACGAAGAACTTGCGCCACTCGGAAGATGCTGCGTCTGTATAGGCAATCTTAGTATTTGGAATCGACATCGTCCACTCCCAGAATAACAATTCACCTGTATACTTGTTCTTCTGCTGGAATGGCTTGAACTGGGGGTAATATGGTGATACAGGGTCTACGCCAAAATAGTTTGTATGCAGCATAACCTTGAAGCCCAGGCTGTGAGCTTTCTCGACGAATGGCGCCAGATCGGGCCTGGGGGTGTAGTCCGGATAATTGATGTCATACCCGAATGTTCGCCAGTCAGGGACATAGATTATTGTCTGCTTGGGGTCTATGCCGTTTTTAATAAGAGTATCCGGCATCGTAAGGTCAGGGCCACCGTGGAACTCAGCCCTGATGTCTTTTACCCAGGCAGGATCTTCATTGATGTCAGGTTTGAAGGTCTTGGTGTACCAACTCTTATAAATCTTAGCCCCATTGCGCCAATCTCCGGAGTAAGGTCTGAAATGCCAAATAAGTGAGGTAATCTTTGTCAGTTCTTCAAAAGGAGCCTGGTTCTCGGTCTCAACGGCAATGCTCCACGAATCCGCAGTCGGGTTTATTTGCGTATTCTTGTAGTACTTGAAAGGATCAAAGGCACAGATCAACAACCCGCCTTTTTGCCCCTGAGCAAGAACCAGTGGTGCTTCCCAGCTGATCGGCCACTCAAGGCTCTGGGAAGACTTTAACCCTTTACAGTCATAAGCCATCCCCCCCATTGAGGGAACTATTACTTTCCCCTGCTTATTAGTAAGCCCGGAAGTGAAGCCTATTGTAGCAATGCCTTTGAGAGGACTCTGGGTTACAGCTGTGCCGGACATCAGAACCTCATTCTCCAGAGCCCGGACATCAATGGATAATAGAACCTTACCAGCATCACTGCTGAGCATCCCCATAAACCTGACAGTGTCCGCCGTTGTCTTTTTTACCGTGAATTTAGTGGACTTGTCAGGCCGAATAGTAACCGGAGCCATGTTCTGTGCAATGCGGACAAAAGGGGTTGGAGCTCCTCCAGCAGTCAGACAGTCCTCCCCTGCCACTATGTCCCTGAAATAGACAAGCGAAGCCCCCTCCACCCGAGCCTGATAGCGGGAGGTCTTTATGTTAACCGTTGCGCCCTTGATCTCAATTTTCGGAGCAGCAACGACCGCCCCAGACAAAATGAGCAGACATAGCAGCAAGAAATATTTCATGATTAAGCTCCTTGTATATAGGGAGAAGAAGACAGAAGTCAGAAGTCAGAATAGCTAAACCAAAAACTATTATCATCCGAATACCTGGATTAAGACCAGTCTTCCTTCTTCTAGCTACTGTATTCTGGATTCTATCCCCCGAACGCTTTCCGTAGTTTCTCGCAGTAGTACTGGACATTTTCCCATTTGGCATCGTCGGCTATTCGGTGGTCGGGACAAGGGATGTAGCCTCCCATATCAACCAGCCTCTTCAAGCGTTCGACCTCTGCATCAATTGCAGCATAGTCCAGAGCAAATGTGTATTTACGCATACCACCGACACCACGAACCTGCTTGCCATATTTTTCACGCCATGGCTCGATGCTGGCATCCCATGTTCCCACTTCAATCGGGAACATGACATTGACGCCATTTTCCAGCCAGGTTGGAACCAGAGTATCAATCATTCCATCGCAGTCGAGTGAGACCAGGTTAATGCCAAAACTGTTCACCAGTTCTGTGATCCGTTTGTAGTGCGGTCCAACTTTCTCAGCAAAGAACTTCGGATTCACCAGAGGACCGTTCTTGAAGCAGATGTCCTCCCAGAAATGGGCGATGTCGAACTTAGCACCGGTTTCAAGAGTTGCCTTTGTGCACTGGTAACACAAATCAGCATTGACATCGATCATCTCTATCAGCAGATCTTCATCATCAGCTGCCAGATAACAAAGGTTCTCCATTCCTATATAGTCCCGTAATGTCCCATATAGGCTGCCGCAGTGGAGCAGATAATGGTCCTGTCGGTCGGTTTGCTTCAAATACTCGAGTCCGCCTTCATCGAACAGCTTCATATCGGTCTCGCAGTTAACCGGGACTTTGTTTACTCTGTCTGCGAAGAACTCAAGTCTGGGTTTGAACAGTTCATCCCACTCCTTGCGGCCTTTCAGAGTATGATCAAACTCCATCGGTATGCTGCCGGCGCCTTCTTTCTGTATGACCACAACCCCATTTCCGGTCATAACTTTCTTAGCGCCATCAGCCATCTCTTCGATTACTTTGGATTCAAAGGTTGGGATGATGTGTGTATTCGGGCCAAAGACCCTGTGATATGAACAGTCAAATCCGAGCCGCTTTGTCAGAGCTTCAAGAGAAACATCCTGATCTCCAACCTGTGCTGCCCGGAGCTGCTCATCATTCAGATGCCCTTCTGCATGCCACTTCTGCAGTGTCTCACCCAAAAAACCAAAATGGACCACCGGAACCCGGTCACACGGCTGGTAGTTTAGTGTTGCTAATATACGTTCTCGATTAGTCATGAGATGTTTTCCCCTGAAATAGAATTCGAATTCATATTATTATACAAGAATGGGAGAAATAGTACACACAGGAGCGTTCGTGACAAAAAGTTATCTTTGCCAGAAGCACAATCTCCACACATACCAGTTCCGTTTGTGAAAGTAGTTAAAGGTGCCAATGCTCATTGGACTGATTCATTTAGTAACATAATCTGCTTTACCAGTCCAGCTCGGGTCAGATCAGGATCGCCATTTTGGACATCGATACTGTTTAGATATTTCTCAGCATTTTTTGCTGCTGCAGTTTTGCCCGTTGATCTGGCTCTCTTGATGGCGTTGAGCAGTGTGGTCAGATATCTCACATCGTTCACACCCTCACGATATCCTTCCCAGGCTATGGTATCTATGACTCCGGTTGTTGTTGGATAGGTGAAACAGAGGTCGCGATAGGTAATGTCATCAAAGTCATTCCAAATACTGCCCATAGCGTGTTGATAGGCGTATGTGCAAGCTCCATCGAAGTTCTGTTTCCAGAGAATGAGCCCATAATTTCGACGATATGCCAGTGGATTCTCCACACCTGCCTGTGGATTGGCATAGCTCCATATTGAATGCTTTACCGAATGCCACTTCTTCGCCTCCGCTGCTGAGGGAATATGAGCATAGACAAGAATGTCCAGCAAATCCCCAACAGCAGCAAAAGTCCCGGCATATCCGGCAACAAAAAGCTTTACACCTGCTTCATGCGCAGCAGCGAAAGCTTTGCGTTGGGATGCCAGTACTTCTCCGGTGGCCTCATCAACACCATATACATATAAGTCACGTATGCCGTATTGCTTGCAGAAAGTCCTGGTATCTATGCAAGCCTGTTTGAATGCACTCAATCCTTCCGGAGTAGTAAACTTGAATGCACTGAGGCCTGTACCGAGATTATATAGTGACTTACTTTTCGACCCTGCCTTGCGCAGCAGTGTGAGATATTTATCCAGCAGTTCCTTGTCGCCAATGCCCTGGTACACAGTCGGATTATCAACCCCATGTTCGACCATGTCACGCATTTCAGCTTCAAGCTGCTGCTCACTCTTAAATTCCGACCCAATGCTTCCCTGTTCCCAACCTCTAGCCAAAACACCTCTGTAGTAAACTGATGAAGTGTAGTAAGGAGGATCCAGTTTGAATGGCAGGACGGTAAATTTCAGATTCAGATTGCCAAGAGTCTTACTGCCATCTGAAAGAGTAATGTGTCCCGAATATTTTCCAGCCTTTGCATTAGTCGGCACCTTTATTGTGATCCAATACTGTTGATTCGTCCTGGCTTTCAATGATACCGGCAGCAGTTTCGGAGAGTCAGAGACAGGATAGTCCTGGATGGAGTGGGTAATACTATCGGAAACAGATATAGATGAATCGCTGATCCATATATACCTATCACCATTCTTGAAGCTGCCTCTCAGATAATTATCTTGTTTGTTGAAATCCACTTTTACAAGCCTGTTATCATTCAACAGGAGCTCCGGAACAAGTACACGATGGGACTTGTCCTGCGCGACATCCTGCCACGCGGTTCCTGCCTGATACCAGCACTTGACTAGTTTTATGTCTATGCTCGATGTACTAATCACAGATTTGCTGCTTTTCAAGTCACCCGGAGTTGCCAGAAGTGAGTTCAAATCCACATTTGGTCTTACAACAAAACTCCCTGATGTTATCTCGCCAGGGCATGATGAAATTGTGATAGTATCAGATACCTTTCCTGGCATATAACTATCGGTAGGAAGTATCTTGATGTCTGAAACCGCGGGTACCACAGCTACCCGCATACCCGCAAACTTCGATTTACCGGATTTTGTTTGCTTGATATAGGTGACCATACTGGCGATTTGCTTGAGTACTCCATCAATGTATATCTGATCTGCTTGTTCAAGGTAAGGTTTCTTGCCAGCTGCATCGAATCGTCCTCTGGCTGCTGACAGATTGGCCTGTGCTTCTTTTTTCAGTTCGATTGTATCATTATCGAGTTGTTTGATAACGGACAATTCCCGATCGAACTTAGTAAATACCTTACTCCAGGATGTTTTCTTCTTTGCAACTCTTGCCTTAATCGGGACCCACCGGAACTGCAGTGCGGATATATATGCTGAGATGTCCGGCGCCTGTCCTTCAATTTTGATGTCATCCAAATACATAACAACGCGCTTCCCCATCTCACCTAGCAGGAAAATGCCTATCCGGTCAACGTTGATCCCGACTATTTCTTTGCCGGGTACATCACTGCCTGTCATCTCCTCAGTCGAAATCCCCCACATATTCTGCAGAATCACGCCTACCGATGTCCGTTTGCCCTCTGCAACGAGATCACCTTCGACATGTCTCCATTCACCATTGGTATTTGTAAATGTCTCCCCATTCAGAGGACCGCATCCTGACAGTGTAGTCGGTGGAAAAGCAAAGTTGACACCTGTCCCTACTCGTCCCTGGTTTTCATCAGGCACATAGACATACGCGGAGAACATAAACTTGCCCTGGATGGGAGTATTAAGGGGAATGTTGAAGTATAGATAGTTACCGTTCTGGAATGTGACATCAATCTTGTATGATTGCCTGCCCGTATGCGCTTTTTCAGTAGTCAATCCCTGGAAATTGATCTTATACTGCGCTCCAACAGCCCAGGGCTGCGTTGCAACCGGATCCTGTCCTTCAAAATCCTGAGTATATAAGAATGGCTTAAGCTCAACCTTTTCTGCACATGCAATACTCGAAACCACCAGAACAGCGAAGACCAACATCACTAACCGCATAATACTACCTCTACGACAACCGATTATTGTAGAGCATATTCCAATGGGTTGGTGATGTCAATAGAGGGCATTACGGTTCATTGATACGGGTATTTGTCATCCTGAATGCAATGAAGGATGACAATGTCGAGATTCGTCACTACGTTCAGAATGACAAGATGTGCAAGCCGATATATAACACGCGTCTACCAGCTATACTGCCTGGCACCGTTTTGCTGCACTTCCCACCAACCATTCTTCAATATTGGTTTGACAGTTCTAGACGTACCATTTTGGCATCTTATTGATTGCGGAGAGCCGAAGACCTTGGCTTTTAATTCAACAGTAAAACTCCGATCTCTCGGAAGGCATTGCAGAGTCCAACCCGTAAGATTGTGCTTTATCAGAACGCTGCCATTGGTTCGTATTGAGCCAAAATCAATTATTTTTGCCTCGTTATTAAGATTCTTATGATACAACTCACTTATATTGAAACTTGACTGAGGTTCCGGAACAAATGAGATTGTTTTTCATGAATCTCGGACTTGAAGCATACCCAACTTGATTCGATCCCGTCCATCTCCAGCTCCATCCAGAGTAAGTTTACCAGTCTTCGGAGTCCACAGGCCGATGTACCATATATAATCTCCATCTTTCAGAGTATCCGGTAAATGCACATCATACGGACCGTCCTCGACCTTGCTGCCAGCTTTCCATTTTGAGGTTGGCATATCCAGATCATGGTCCTGCTGGAAATCAATGCTGGTTTCCTCTGCTGTTTTACTGATATGAACGAAACACCTGTAGTCTTTGGATAGTGTTTCTCCCACTTTCCAACTGTAGTTAACCTTAAACTCCCCCGGACCCGTTTGGTTGAATTGGTCGACTGATGGGTGAATATTCTTAATGGCTGGATCCATCCAGTCAACCGAATTGCGTGCATTTGCAAACATAACATCCTTTGTCTGAGCGTAATCCACAATAACACCATTGCGCTTGCCCGTGTATGCAAATACTCCAGCGCCTTTAGCCATCCATCCGAATTGAGGCAGCTCAATACCATCATTTTTTATACTCGACTTTGAATTATTGGCAGTAATAACCAGACCATTATCATATCGTACTCTGGAAACTTGCCACTGCCCCTGTTTGGAAGCAGAAGTTCCATCCAACCATTTATCACTGACCAGGTAGCCAATTGTTTTCGGTCTGGCAGTTGCATATCGAGCAGCGACAAGGGTGACCAGGTTGTATTCCAGCCAGGCCAAGGGTAAGACAAACCACGTATTCGGACTCGCATATGCTGTATGTCCATATGCTATTTGCTGCATTCTATACTGATCCAGGACTATCATTGGAGGCCGTGGTTTCCACTTAACATCAGTGCTCCACCAGCGCTCGTAGTAACCCATACCGTGATTAGCCTGCAAGGGATGTATCCTGGTGAGATCGAAGTCAACCATCAGCGGAACGTCCATTCCCTGGTTGGCAGGCCAGCCAGTTCCGAACTGCGCCTCCACACCATCCAACAAGCCGCTCCATACCCAGTGTCCATTTCCCTCGCCAAACACCGGTCCACCATAGGTCTTGCGTGCAAAATTCCACAAGTCTTTGTGCGCATCTACAACAGGCTTGAATGTTCCAGCTCCAGGTTCACCTGCACGAAAATCCACATGGAACCACAATGGAACTCCGGAATGGCAATCAAGATAGCAGGCATCTGTGGAGTATAGTTTATTTATTTCAGGTGACTGGGTGCTGGCAAGTCTGAGGATTGCAGACGGCTTTACTGCGAATGCCTGCATGTTCGTGCATGTGTTATACCAGGACGTAACTCTATTTCCGCTTGAATCCAGCGAAATATCGTTTTCGTTGAAGAAATCGTAATCTGGGTAGTAATCAACATAGTTTTCGTGCAGAGCCATTCTGAATCCCAGCTGCTTTCCAACCTGGACTAGGTGTTTCAGTTCGGAGTCTCCACCCATTTTTGGATCTGCAGGATAATGCATCGGCAATGCATTGTCATATCCACTGCGCTGCCATTGATGAATAAGACCGATGCAGTTGGTGATGCCATAATCCGACAGGATTTTCATTTTATCAGCGATATCAGCAAATGTCATGCTCCAGACATCCAGAATCATCTTCCCCCCAACCTCTTTCCTGTAAGGAGATACAGGGTTAGGAATATTCGGTAAGACTTCATCCATATGCCAGGCCGCTGTATGGATAATCCTTTCCTTCAGTAGATTGCGGGTTCCATCCGTGAGAGCATTGTAGTATGCGTTTGGACCATCATTAGAAGAAGCCGAGGAATGATACCAGTCAAAGTATGTGCTTACAAACAGGTTCTCAAAGGGCAGGTAATTGACCAATCCAGAATAATATGGAACAGGAATCAACTTCTTGCGCAGAACCGGTCCCCAATCACCCGGGTTAAGTTTCTGAATGACCGGCTTGTCACAGGAAACATCCATTACAAGACTCTTACCGGATATTTTGGCAGTGGACGCCAAATGGATAGTCTGCTGCCCAATTATATATTCACTAATGCAGGAAATGCACTGCGGTGACTTTTGCCACTTACTTGAAATGAATTTGGCTTCACCTGTCCATTCGATAAGTGCAGCATTACCAAGTCCCAACTGTACAAGATGATCGCCCCTCATTTTGGCCAACAGTTGAATGTTACCAAACGGGGAGACACTACTGTTTGCAGGTTTCGTCCACCGGTATTCAAGGGTTCCATCCGTGCCCTCATAAGTGAAGCGCGCAGTCTCACCTTCTACATGCATCTTCACTTTACCGGTAAATCCACTTGCCGGTGTCATACTATTATTTTGTACAGGAAATAAGCGGGTGATATCCAATGCGGGAGGTATGGGATGTGAAACAGTCTTAGGATGATAGCCATCCAGGACCAGTTCTCTATCTCCCCAAACAGAATAGTCCCAACTGGGATCGTCTTTGGGTCCCGGATCTACCTCAAATCGTATTATGGTGGTGCTTCCGGCATACTTCGTAAGGTCAAGGCTAAAGTCTTTCCACTTGATCTCTGTTCGATGAATATCCAGCAGTTTATTGCCGTTGACCATTACCCGAAAAGTGACTCCATCGGATTTGCCAGCAGTGAATGGCATCATAGCCACCCCACCGCGCAATGATATATGCTTCACTTTGGGAAACTTTACAGTGAACTCCTGAAAAGTAATCCCTACTCCACCGCGCCAGGGCACGTGAAGCAGAAATGCATTCCTGGACTCATATTTATCTGAGTTCCTGCAACCGATGCCTGTGTGGTCTTCATAGATTCCTGTCCATCCACTGGGGAACATTACAGCATCAAGACCGCGGTAAGCATAACCAATCCGGTATAATCCGATTTCGTCCAGTTTGATAAGAGGAGCATCGGGAACAAAAGTTGTTCCCCCAAAGCTCGGAGCAGTGAAACATAGCACAACGAATATAAAGTGGAGAAGTCTATTCAATGCACGTACCTGTTTCCCATATACAATCCCTCCAGGCTGGGAAACCCGGAGGGATTGCGAAGCCTGTTTTACCAGGAATAACGTTTTGCTCCATTTAACTGCAGCTTACACCAGCCATTTTGAAGTATGGGTTTCACTGTTGCCGAAGCTCCTTTATCGCATTTAATGTATTTGGGAGAACCGAAGACTTTGGTGTTTAGTTCAACAATAAAGTTGTCATCCCTCGGTAGGGATTGCAATGCCCATCCCTTGGCGGTGCGTTTGATCTGGACGCTACCATTTGTCCTTACAGCGCCGAAATCTACTACTTTGGCTGTATCATTCAAGTGCTTATGGTATAGTTCGTTCTGGCTATAATCGGATTTGGGTTCGGGGATAAATTCAATGACTTTTCCCGCGTTCCTGACTCGGAGAATTCCCAGTTTGATCCTGCCTCGTCCGTCCCCTACTCCTTCCAGGGATACTCTGCCGCTGTTCGGAGCCCAGAGCCCGATATGCCACATATAGTCGCCATCTGCCAATCCGTCAGGCAGCTTAAGATCATATGGGCCATCTTCAACGTTAGTTCCGGCTTTCCATTTTGAAGATGGTATTTTGGTAGTGTGGTCCTGCTGAAAATCGATGCCGGCATCTTCAACAGTCTTGCTTACATGAACAAAGCAGTTTAGATCCTCAGAAAGCGCTTCCCCGACTCTCCAGTTGTAGCTTACACGGAATGCCCGGGGACCTGTCTGAGTGAATAGACCAATCGTCGGTTCAATGTTCTTTATTCCAGACTCCATCCATTCTGCCGAACTACGGGCATTGGCAAAATAACTGGTCTTTGTCTGAGAGTAATCTACAAACACGCCATTGCGATATCCGGAATATGCAAACACTCCAGCACCCTTTGCCAGCCAACCATACTGCGGCAGTTCAATGCCAATAGCTGTGATGCTGGATTTAGAATTATTGGCTGTGACTACAAGGCCATTGTCATAAGCTATTTTAACTATCTGCCATTGGCCAAGTTTGGCTGCTGATGTGCTATCCAACCATTTACCGTCGACCATATAGCTGATGGTTTTAACCTTAGCTGCTGAATAACGTGCTGAAACGGGGGTAAGCAGGTTGTGCTCCAGCCAGGTCAACGGCAGAGTAGACCAAGTAGAACCAGCGAGGAATCCTATATGTCCGTATGCAACTTCCTGCATCCTGTACTGATCAAGTACAACCATAGGAGGACGGGATCCCCACTGGATTTCAGAGCTCCACCAACGCTCGTAGTAGCCCATACCATGGTTACTCTGCAGAGGATGTATTTTGGTAATATCAAAGTCCACCATCAGAGGAGCTTCAAGCCCTCCATTGCTGGGCCAACCACTGCCGAACTGGCCTTCAACGCCATCCAGAAGTCCGCTCCATATCCAGTGACCGTTGCCTTCTCCAAATACTGGACCGCCGTGGATTTTACGTTCGTATGCCCATAAGTCCTTGTGTGCATTCCAGGTAGGTTTCATTGTCCCTGCACCTGGTTCACCGGCACGGAAATCAACATGGAACCAAAGAGGGACACAGGAGTGAACATCCAGATAGTTTGCATTCGTCCCATATCTCTTGTGGATTTCAGGTGACTGAGTCGCTGCAAGCCTGAGGATTGCATTCGGTTTCACAGCAAAAGACTGCATCTTTGTCCCGGGGTTAAACCAGGCTAACTCCTTATTTCCAGCCGAATCCAGAGCGATATCATTTTCATTGTAAAAGTCATAGTTAGTGTAGTAGTCGACATAGTTCTCATGCAGAGCAATCCTGAAGCCAAGTTTGGTTGCCGTGTTGACCAGGATCTTCATCCCGGGGTCTCCACCCATACTTGGGTCTGCCGGGATATGCATTGGCAGAGCGTTGTCATAACCGCTCCTCTGCCAGACATGGATAATCACCATACAGTTGGTGATACCATAATCAGAGAGCATCTTCAATTTGTCTGCTATATCCGTGTAATTGCCACCCCATGTATCCAGCACAATTTTCCCGCCGATTTCTTTTAAATATGGGGAAGCAGGATTGGGGATATTGGGCAGCACTTCAGCCAGATGCCACGCGGCTGAGTAGACTACCCTTTCCTTCAGCACATTCCTGGTCCTATCGGTAAGGGCACCATAGACTGCAGTCATGCTTTCATTGCTTGATGCCATAGATTGATGCCAGTCGTAGAAGGTATTCACAAAGAGGTTTTCGCTGGGCAGGAAGTATACCTGTCCTGGATAATATGGCACTGTAACCTGTCTTCTGCGCAGCACAGGCCCCCAGCCACCAGGAGTTATCCTCTGAATAATCGGTTTATCACAGGTTACGTCGAGTATGAAGTTCTTGCCGACTAGCTTGCCGGTCATTGTCAGATGAGCTGTCTGCTGTCCTACTGTATATTCACTGATGCAGGAAATCCCCTGGGCTGACTGTTGCCATTTGCTTGATACAAGCTTGCCTTCACCAATCCACTCGATAACCGCACCGTTTCCAAGTCCCAGCTCTGCTGGTCGGTCTCCGGTCATTTTAGCTGTTAATCGAATTTGTCCGAATGGAGACATATCGCTCGCAGTCGGTTTTGACCAGCGATATTCCATCACGCCGTCTGCACCTTTGTAGGTAAACACAGCATTCTCACTATCAAGTTTCATCTGTACTTTAGAGGTGTATCCACTGGCAGGCACCATACTGCCATTATTCGCTGAGGTCATTCGAGCCATATTTAAAGGCACAGCGGAAACGCGTGATGCATTCTTTACCTGAAAACCATCCAGCACCAGTTCTCTGTCTCCCCATACTGAGTAGTCCCAGTTGGAGTCATCTTTCGGACCTGAATCGACTTCGAATCTAATAGTTGCAACACTTCCTGCATATTCAGTCAGGTCAAAATCAAAATCTTTCCACTGACTTTCTGTCCGGTTGGTATCCATAAGCTTATTTCCGTTGACGTATACACGGAAGGTTACCCCATCAGATTTACCAAGCGACAGAGGCATCATAGCAATCGCTCCACGAAGCGTTATATGAGCAACTTTGGGTAAGTTTATGCTAAATTCCTGGAAGGTAATCCCTACTCCACCGCGCCATGGCACATGCAAAAGGAACGCATTCTTCCCAAGATGGGTACCAAAACTCTGGCAGGCAATGCCTGTATGGTCTTCAAAAAAACCGGTCCATCCATCCGGAAACATGACAGCGTCATGACCCCGGTATATATACCCCAGCCTATACATCCCTATTTCATCAAACTTCACGATAGAAGAATCAGGAGTAATAGCTGCAATTACCAAAGTTGAAGCTGCCACAAACACAAAAGCCAGGAGCAGGAAAATAAGTCTCTTCATTAATTTACCTCGTGGATTTATCTACATTTTCAATTAACTATACAATCATACGCCAAGCATCGCAAGAATTTCGCCATCAATACAGTATATGTCATGCTGAGATTACTACCAGTTTCCTTTCACATCACCGCATCATTATATATCTCTATATTGCGGATGTTGCCGTGGAACTGGAAACTGGATTCTTTCAGCTCATACTGACCTATGGTCAGGTCACGGTCTGCTGGTGTTGCCGTCACCGGTCCGGGATTATAATCTACCTGTTTGCCATCGACAAAAAGTTGGAAGCCGACTCCATCGTAAACAAGTCTAATTGCATACCACTTACCAGGTTCGACCATCGGACCAAGTGCATCTGAGCTCCTTGCTCGGACCATCAATCTACCGCCTAGTATCTGGACAAACCACCCGTCAGACAGATACATACCATGAGATAGCAGCACCGGCATGTTTTGGACATCATCCGTCTTGAACTCGAACTTCAGCGTCATACATTCCCCAAAATCCATGGCCGGCTGCCTGAGCATGACGATGTATCCGCTCTCTATCTGCGCTCCTGATTCACCAAACTTAACTTCTCCAAAAATCTGACAAGCATCAGGTTTGGTGGTAAGTGGCAGGACGATAGAGGGCTTTATATCTGTTCGGGGTGAGAAATCAGCGGTTACTGTCATGGCTTTCCCCTCTTTGCCGCTGATACTCATCGGAGTTATTGAATATGTCCATTTGCCAGTTGCTGGAGCGTCGTGATAGATATGTTCAGTGGTCCTGGATGCCAGCACACGGGCCAATTCTATTGCCTGACCAGTACCACCAGCATCGCTGCGGCTAATTTTATATGCCGTCACGTATGGTGATCTGGTAGCAGGCCATCTGAGTACGATACCAGCCTGGTTAGTCTTGATCTCGATCGTGAATTGTTCATCCACCGGGTGATCAGCCACAGTATAACGAACAGGCATTGAACGGACGAACGCATTCCCGGAGCGCCATGCTTCGACTATATAACTTCCCTCAGAAACAGCAGGAGCATCGGGGAAGAATGCTGCTCCGGTCTCCACTGCAAGCTTCCCATCCCTGTATACCTTATAGTAGTCCGCCCCGGGGACATCGTTCCAGGACAATTCAACCGGAATGACTTTGCCCTCTTTCACAGAAACCTTGAGCTTTGAAGCTATTATGTCCTTGTTGATAGTGAAAGGCTTCGTATTTACAATACTCGACGGCATTACAGTCACAGCAAACGGCCCAAATATCATCGGTTGTGCGGGATCTTCATAGAGTGAAAAAGCTATCTCCAGACCGGGAGCTTTGACTGACTTCGCAGGAATTCTAACAGTTCCTACCCAACTGTCAGTGATAACGACTGGTTGTGTAATCCATTCATTCTGGCCAAGCAAGCGATAATGGCACCAGGCTTTACCACCGCCCAACACAATGGGATCAAGATCCAGATTCTTTCCCGATTCTGTAGATGCTACAAACCTGGGGAGAATGATCTTTGGAGCCAATTTCCAATTTATCGACGACTCATCAGGATCTTTCATATCAGCAATCTTCAGGAGCTGGGATCGGATATCTTGCCAGTTCGAGTATGCTTTTGTATTGATAGTAGCAAGGACTCCATATTCACCGCGGGTAGTCACGCGCATTGCATAACTGTGCAGCGCACCTTCAAGTTTGCCATTGTTCATCAGTGCTAATGCTTGCAGCGCAGTCTTCCTTGCCGATTCCGAGTCTTCTCCCCTTGCTTTGTATAACATATCTCGTGCTTGAACAGCCGCAAGTTCAGCCTCACGGAACTGTAGAATCCACTCCATAGTGCGTATCATCCAATCCAACCGGGTTGTACTGCGATCCGCTTTTGACAGAAGGGACATTACCTGACTGCGTAGTCTATAGAGTTCATATGCTTTGTCAGCATCCCCGGGTCCCCAGGCAAATGGCGCGCATTCTGACTGGCCAGCGCCGCCAATCCACCGGTAACCGAGTTTATCCAGTTCGGAATGAATCACTGCCATCTGCGGAGCGATTGCAGCCGGATAACAGCGCTTAGCCAGATCCCGGTAGAAATCCTCTGCAGATAGACCAGGATTCCAGGCGTAATCGATTATGTACTGGAAGTTTTCGGCTATATCACGCGTTCGCCAGTGGATTCCGAGCATTCCCTGACTGCCGCCTTTCTGGGCATCCTTAAGCATAGGCTCCATAGTGTGAACCCAGGGTTGGGGATGCCACTGGTCGCCATCACATTCCAGCCAGGGTATAGGCCAGCGCTCTCTGTCCTTCGGAAGCTCATTATAAATATGGTCGACGCGTGGACGGGGGCTGATATGATCTAGCGATGAAAATATAACGTCCTTTGGAAGGAGTTTATCCAAGCCTTCGTAGTATTCAGCCGAAAGTATTCGCTCATCCCCTCCCCATCCGGAGATCACAAGCTTTGGAGCGTTTTTGCGGTGCTGCAGTTGATGATATGCAAGTAATCCGAACTGCTCCAGCCGTGCGCCTTCGTTGGCTCTGGCAACTCTGCCTGCTTCGGTGTCCTGGTAAAAAGGTGGAGCACCTGACTTCCAGTTGACTATGCGTTTAAATGTATCCTGCCGCGCAGCCCCATACAAAGGCAGCTTGCTGGAGTCCGAACCGGCAAAAGTAATTCCACTGGCCCCCTGTGATTCAGGTTCCCATATCCATATGTAGTCCAACGCTGGATACTGGTCCAGCAGGTGGTTGATGCGCTTTATGAACACGTCCCGTTCTTTAGGGTTTGTTGGATCGTTGTTAATTTCAAAACCCAGGCAGGTTTTCAGACCGCGTTTTTTTGCATAGTCAAGAGCATCCCGCATAATACTCTGCTCTGTCTTAATAGCCGTATTGCTGTCCGGAATAAATGTCGATACAGCGCCGAAGTAGTCACCAGCAAAGAGTTTTCCAGTGCCGTAGCCGAACTCATTATTCTTCATAGGCCTGGTACCCCAGAGGGAGTTTTTGGTATTCAGTAACCTGGCTCCCCACACCATTTGACCGTTCTCTTCATATGCAGCAAATGGTTCTCCATCGTAGGTATGAAATCCGACAAAGTTTGCACCGCACCGCAGGAGCTGGTCAACAAACGCCCTGTGGTCGATTGGATCCCAGGTTGTAGGACTGTCAAGGAAGTTATACCAGGGCAGTACTCCGCGGATTTTGAAGATCGGATTGCGCACTACTGGACTTTTCGGAAGCTTGCGTGGAATGGAATCAGGAATCGCTTCGCTGCCCAGATAGAAACCAAATCCCAATTCCTTCAAAAGTCCATATACAGCGTTGGTAGCTCCTACAGGTGTCCTGCCTGCAGCAATCACTACCTGTACATTGTTTACAACACCATTCGCCAGGAAATATCCCTGTTCATCCAGTTTTGAAACTGCAACACCTGACTGCTTAATGACCGAATTACTCGATACTGTTCCGATGACAACTGCAGGGCAAGGATTGTTATTCCAGGCATTAGCTGTAACAATCCGGGGGACTTTGCCTATAACCTGTGCAAGATAACGCTGCAGGTCAACCGATGCCAATCGTTCCGATTCAGCTTGCTTGCCAATAACAATAGTATTCCAAGGCAAGCCAGCAGCAAAACCATTCCTAATTGTTGCTACCGTGGAAAGGAGGATCAGACCGAATATAAAGCAGTTTTTCATAGTGTTGTTTACCTTTGCTTCCAACCAATTACCTGACTACACTTATACGGCCTTTCAGGAATAGATCGGGATGGCGACCGTAGTATTCACCATCGATTATCGTACCGTCGCACTCTCCACCCATCAGGAATATTTCATTACGCCTGATCACAGCTAAAGGAAGGTTGTTGTTTATTGGCAGTGGGTCAGCTGTTCCGAATATACCTTTGGCGGTATCATAGACGAATACATCATTGAAATATGTGCCGGTTCCATTGAGTTTAGAGGGTGTGCCATAACTGTCCCGAACAGTGCCATCGGGGTTAGTAGCTTTTGGATATTGACATCCACCAATCAGGAGGATATATCTGTTTTTGTAAACGATTGTTCCAGATGGGAAATTGCCGCTGGATATAGAAAGATCGGACATAGGCTGCCATTTGTCAGTTTTGGGGTCATATATCCAGTTGTCTACGACCGTTTTGTATCCCGGGGACTGAGCGTATTGAGGCATTCCAGCGTGATCTCCAGTTGCTCCACCGATCAGGTATATTCTGCCCTTGACCGCTGCCATACAGGCTACCCAGCGCGGAGTTCCCGGGCAATCGGCCAGCCTGGTCCATCCTTTCTCACGTTTCCTGGTTTCAAATACAAGAAGTCTGGAACCCATTCGCTGGTTCTGGCCTTTTCGGTCACATTCCGTGTAGAATGCATTGCTGTCATAGTCAGATCCGCCTGATATGTATATCTTGTCTCCGATCGCACAGACTGCACTGCTTCCCAGAGGCCACGGAAGATCAGGAAGTTTGGACCAGCTCCATTTGCCAGATTTGCGAGAGAGCTTATACCCGTCAGCATAACAGTAAGGTTCAGTGTAATTGAAGCCTCCCCACAGATACAGCTCATTATTAACAGTCAATCCAAAGAGCTCCTGTCGTGCAACTCCTGGAAAGTCCGGAAGCCGCTGCCAGGAGGTGTGGCTGTCGGATGTATTCAGAGCCCAGGCTTTATTCAGAAAACCTCTGGGATAATGCCCGGGTTTGCGGGACTCATCCAATCCGCTGCAGAATCCTCCAACAGTGACCAGATAATCACCCACAAAATCTCCCCCACTGTCCTGAAATCCCTGAGGAAGGTTAGGGCCTCTCTGCCAATCTATTCTAAGCATCTTTTTTAGCTCCGGCTGAGATTTTAATGCTGCGATTCCAGTTGTTGTGACGCTAAATAGCAGACAACCTAAGGCAAGCAAAACTGAGAATACTGAAAGTCTCATGGGATTTTCCTGTATACGACATCCAGGTCATCGTTCACTACTATTTCCATCGTTCCATCATTCCGGCGTATGCCAAAACGGGCAACATTCATCAATCTGGGAGACTTTTCAACCTCACCTTTTGGTCCAATATTCTCAACAAAAGGTTTGAAGTTTATACCCGTATCAGCAGTATTATCAAAGCTCCACTTACCGATACTGTAATTGTTCCTCTCACCTGACACTGCAAAAACACGTCTATATGTACCATCTACTTTCATTGTGAGAGTGTCACATCCTATAGCCGGGCCAGGTGGATCATATATCATTTTGTAAGTTCCCGGCACTTCACTGACTTGCAGATTATAGCTGGCACATCCTGCAAACAGCACTACATTAATCAGGACTACATATGTAAAGAAAGAACATGAACGCATTGTCTCATCCTTCCATATAGTTTGATCTGTCCTACTGTGATCTATCAAACACCACAAACACACCGTTTCTAGCTGGTAATTGCAATGATACTGTGCTGTACTTGCCTGCTTTCCTGGATTCTACTGGCTTCATCTCAGTGCTTAATGGGTTCCATATCTGTGTTCTGCCTGTTGTACGGAAGGTGATTTCACCAGATGACTCATGAGTCGCATTATTCTGCACAAAGTAGATATCACCGTTCTTGACCGCGCGGTGCTGGTAGTAGACGTCCATGCCGGATGTGTTTACCTGGACATCCGCACCACCAATGTCACTCAGAGTCTGCGGCAAAGCATTGTGAGAACTAATTTGGAATGCCTTGCCCTTTTGCTCATCTGATGAATTAAACAGACCCGATGCCAGCCTGGAAAACTCAGCACTCGATCCTGCATCTTCCCGATTCCCAGGGATGCTTTCACAGGCTATTACAGTGCCACCATGTTCAACGAAGTCTGCTATCTGCTGCAGGGTCGAGTATTTCAAAGTCGTCACATTTGGGAGTATGAGAATCGAATAATTATTCTGACCAATCTTCATTGATCCGGACGACATTCTGGCTTTCTCGATACTAGCTTCATCAATATAGTCGAAGTCCCTCTGGCATCCAAGTAAGGTTCTGGTTACTCCCTGCCATTCTGCATCCACTTTTGCTGCTTTCGGGTTCTGGTCCATACTCCAGACAGGATGGTTTGTCGGTATAAAATCAGCCCAGACGGATGCAATAGGATAAAGCACCGCCACGTCAGCCACAAACTTGCCCCTGGTCAGCATATAACTGAGCCTGCCGGTGTAATCGTTTAGAAGTTTCTGGGTTTCCGGAGTATGCTCCTGCTGAATACTCAGAGTAGTCAGGTAGTTGATCCCCAATACCCACTGCCATGCCACTACCGATAACATATCTGCCGGAGGAGTCTGTTTAGTTACAAAGCAGAAGGACTCGGTTGCCGTGCGTTCCTTACCATATAGATGGGCTACCGAACTGATCAATTTCGGAGTTACCGGCCCCCCTTCAGTCTGCGAACCAGACATACATCCGTATGCACAGCCCAGAAGATCGATCCCCGGCCAGTCCAGTTCAGCCAGTGAGTCAAAGATGCTTCCATAGAAGTTGGCATGGTAGAGCAGAGACTCCTCCCATACGCAGTGTCCGGTCGATACAACATTGTGGGCCTTGCACCATTTTTGAATCTGTCCGAAGTAGTTGTCCGCAGTCAGCCGAGATACCACACTGTAGTAATCGCATCTCTTTCTCTGAGTTGTCGAACCAATATTGTTAAACAGAGTAGGCAAAGCCTCCCTGATATCATAACCACGCATCTTTCTGAACGCTTTCGGAAGTCCATCATACCAGGAGAGCACTGGATATTCCTGCACTTCATCAATAAGGTAACCACCCATCAGCGATGGTTCATCAGTAAAGAACGCCTTAATAGTCTTTCCGAACTCGTCTCCGCTGTGGGCATAGTATTGCTCGTGGGTCACATCTAAAAACCTGCGCACTGCACGCGGGTCCATTATATTCAGATAACGTTCTTTGATGTAATCAGAGTGGGTACCTTTATACAATCTATCCTGAACAAACACCATAAGTCTCCAGTTCCCAGGTTTCAACTCATATGTCAGGACACCATTCTCTACTTTGCTGGTAAGGTCGATTGGGCTATTGATAATGGCTTTACTGGTTTCATTGAATTCAAATAGAGCAACATAATATGGTTTGCCAGCAGGAAGTTTCCATTCACCTGTTCTCGGAGCAGATTTGTTTATATCTTTTGAAGAATAGAAAAGCCCCTGAGCTTCGAACTCCGGATGGTCTTTAAGCACGAGTGAACCAGCCTTACCGCTGGGATATCCGCGCTCATCGTATATCCACATCGACAGGTTGTTCTCTTTACATGCTTTGACTGCTTCAGAAAACTGATTCCAGCCCTCTTTACTTAACAGATATCCCTCACCCCAGTCAGGGAACTGCACATTCATCCCACCCCACCCGGCATCGCGGGCATTCCTGGCCTGCTCCTGAATATGGGAGTAGTCAAAAGAGCACATCGGCAGCGCTCTATACTGATCCGCCGGATCCTTAAATCCTGCAGCAATCTCTGATATCCTGGAATTATCAACAATAACTTTCATATTACCAGCAGACCCCTTTGCAACCGACATAGAACACGCAATCCCCATTACAACAGCAATCAAAAGAAACTTCACTACAGAAGTGGAATGGATACCAGATAACATCAGCAATATATCCCTCCAGCTAAACTATAAAGAATGCTTCTCCAGCAATAACAATATAACCTGCAATCCATATCTCCCAGTCTCCCTATCTCCAAGTCACCCAATCTTCCCATCGCTTGACGCCTGTCCTGCGATATGCAATACTCCATGAATGCAATATGGAAGGGAACGCATCTGAGCAACCATCGGTTCATTATAAATAATCTCGCTCTCATCGTGTATTGGAGAATAGAATGTCACTGCTTCTAGAAGTTATCTGTATCTGCTGCCTGCTAAGCATAATCTTGCTTTCGGTCACCTCATCAGCAAATTACACTCCTAAAATACAAATATTTGTCTCACCTGCAGGGAAAGACACAAACCCAGGGACATTGAAAAGTCCGGTGGTTTCGCTGGATAAAGCTCAGAAGTTAGCCAGAACTTATATAACAAAAGGGCAATCAGTGCAGGTTAACCTCAGAGCCGGGACCTACTATCTGACTCACCCGCTGGTATTCACCAAACAAGACTCCTCATCCATAGACCATCCCGTTCTCTGGACTTCGTATAAGAATGAAAAGGTTGCAATCAGTGGTGGACAACTTATAAAACCTTCTTGGGAACCCTATCGTGATGGCATTTTGATGGCCAGGATCGGCAAGCTGGATTTTGACCAGTTCTTTTTGAATGGCGATCTTCAACACATGGCCAGGTATCCTGATTTTGATCCCAATGCACGCAACTACAACGGAACGGCAGCAGACTGCATCGCTCCGGAACGTGTCAAACGCTGGTCAAATCCAGCCGGTGGTTTCGTCCATGCTTTGCATGCAAATGAGTGGGGTGATTTCCACTACATTATCAAAGGTGTGAAACCTGATGGCACACTCGACCTTGAGGGTGGATGGCAGAATAATAGACTAATGGGGATGCACGACAGCATCCGGTTTGTAGAAAATGTATTCGAAGAACTCAATGCTCCCGGAGAATGGTATATGGACCACTCACAAGGCATCCTATACTTCTATCCGCCAAAAGACATCGACCTGGCAACGGCAGAGTTCGAGGTAGCAGGAATCCGACACCTAATTGAATTCCGGGGAACTGCAGCTAACCCGGTGAAAGGTATCCGCATAAGTAATATTACTCTCACACATACTTCACGCACTTTTATGGATAACAAAGAACCTCTCCTGCGCAGCGACTGGACAACCTATCGAGGAGGAGCTGTTTTTGCTACCGGTACTGAGGACTGCTCAATCGAAGACTGCACAATAGACCAGGTTGGGGGTAACGCTGTATTCATAAATAACTACAACCGTCACTTTACCGTGCGTGGTTGTCGAATATCAAGAGCCGGAGCAAACTGCATAGCTTTCATAGGAAACCCTAAAACTGTCCGCAGCCCATTATTCGAATATAACCAGCGCCAGTCATTCGAAAGTATAGATAAGCAGCCAGGTCCAAATGGCACCGACTATCCATCCGACTGCCTGTTTGAGGACTGTCTTATCTACCAACCAGGCAGGATCGAAAAGCAGACTGTAGGCGTACAGATATCGATGTCCGAAGGGATCACTATCAGTCATTGCTCAATTTACGATTGTCCGCGTGCCGGCATAAATATATCCGAAGGCACTTTCGGTGGTCATGAAATAAAGTATTGCGACATCTTCGATACCGTTAAGGAGACCGGTGACCACGGTTCATTCAACTCATGGGGCCGGGACCGCTGGTGGGAATTGACGGATATCGATTTTAACAAGCTCAAAGAGCTCAATCTCAGCTATCTTCCCAAACTGGATATGGTCAAATCTGTCCTCATCCACGACAACCGCTGGAGATGTGATCATGGATGGGACATCGACCTGGATGATGGCTCAACCTGGTATCATATTTACAATAACCTGTGCCTGCATGGCGGTATCAAGAACCGCGAAGGTTTCTACCGGACTGTGGAAAACAACATCATCGTCGATAACTCATTGCACCCGCACGTCTGGTATACAGACAGCGGAGACATCTTCCGCTCCAACATCGTCTTCACCACTTATGCCCCTATTCGTGTTCCTGAGCCGTGGGGAGAACAGATCGACAATAATCTGCTGCACACGCCAGGCAAGGCTACACCTGAACCGGCTACTGTTCTACAGGAACAAAGCGGTCGGGACACCCACTCAATCGCAGCCGATGCAATGTTTATAGATGCATCGAGGGGAGATTACCGGGTAAAATCCGACTCACCAGCACTAAATCTGGGATTCAAGAACTTTCCGATGAACCAGTTCGGAGTCATAAAACCCTCTCTCAAAAAGATAGCAAAAACTCCCGAACTACCCAGTATTATATCCACCAAATCAGAAACCAAGTCCGAAAACAAAACACAGTGGCTGGGTGCCACTATAAAGAACGTTGTAGGACTGGGAGATCGCTCCGCGTATGGTTTACCCGATGAAACCGGCGTAGTTGTGATGGAAGTGCCGAACGGGTGCGATGCAGGTAAGCTGGGTTTGCGACACACGGATGTGGTAGTAGTTATTAATGGTAAAAAGGTGGATGATGTAGAGGATATTCTGAGTCTATCTAAGAATGAGAAACTTTCAAAAATCACTATATATCGCGGGCAGAAGAAGTTGAACTTGTGGACGAAGTAGGCGTCCGGGAAAGTATTACTATGCTCCAAAACACACTTAAGTAACATAATGTCCAGAATACTGCATTCTTCGTTCTTCAGTTGCATGAACAAGTCACGTCATTTTATACAGGATTAACAAGATTCTCATGATTTACAAGATTAAAAGTTCCCTTCTTGTAAATCATGCAAATCTTGTTAATCCTGTGAGATTATGAGCTCTGTTATTACTCTACTCGATAACTCAGTGACAGGAATGAGTTACTGAATTCTTGCTAATACCCGCCTTGACGCCTACCCCACAATATGCAATACTCCATGAGTAACTCGGGAAATGAATTTAGGTTAGTTTGCCTCCAGACTTGAAAGGGATGTTTATGAAACGCTTGTTAGTGTTGTTGGTTCTGCTAGTTATGTCTGTCAGTGCTGCGTATGCAGAGTCATTCGTGCGAGTAATTCATACTCAGACACCCCCAACCATGGATGGCAAACTGGATGATTTGTGCTGGAAAGGCATCCCTGTATACGAACAATTTACAACTCTGGATGAAGAGATACCGGCAAAGCAAGTAACACGCGTACAGTGTGTCTATGATTCAGAGAAAATCTATTTTGCGATCACATGCAATGAGTCACCCGAAGCTATCAAGAGAATCAATTATGCCGATACCGAAGTCCGTAAGGACGACAGTGCTATTGAGTTATATTTCCAGCCGGTCCCGGTTAATGATTATCTGAGATCTGTCCAGGTACCGGAACTCTCTTATTATATTCTGGCTCTGAATGCAGCTGGAGCACACTATGGGCAGTGCGGAAGGTTTGTGCCGATTCCTGGCAGTTTTGATGTCAAGACCACTGTCGGCACGGACTCCTGGCAGGCAGAGATATCTATTCCGTTTGCGTCATTGAAAGTAAATCCCCTAAAAGACCTTGATAAATGGAAACTGCAGATCAAGCGGAATGCTTTTAATGCTGACAAACATGAGGGATCAACCCTGTTCCCTGCTCCTATGATACCGAACAACATCGATAAATTTGGATTAATGGTCTTTGTTGAAGATGCACTTCAAAAGGTCACATTGCCAGTCGATCAGTCCCGAAAAGTCGATACCGGGAAGGCTAAGCAGAGTCTTATTGCAGCAATCGAATCTAAAAAGCAGCTGCTGGCTGTTGTCCCGCACATCGCTGTCACTGACTCCAAGAAAGTCCTGCCTACATTCGTTCCCGAAAAGCAGGATCTTAATAAACCTGTAAGAATCAAGCTTGTCAGGAATGAATTTGAGCCTGCGTCATTTGTAATCTGGTCTCCCAAGGCATACAAAAACATAACTCTCCAAACTGGCAATTTTATCGGTAAACAAGGAAAGATACCCTCAAAAGCTCTAGACCTAAAATGGGTCAAATGCTGGTATCAGGCTGGAACACATATAATTGAAATGTGCGGTTACGAACTAACCCCTGAACTCTTGCTAAACAACCCGGATCTGGTAAAAGTCGACCTGCTAAAGCAGAGAAATGTGCTTGGCTACATAAATCCTCCGAAGAGAGCAGAGAGAACAGACGACGCGGCAACTCTGCAGCCTCTAAAAGAACTCCCGGCAGAGTTCGCTCAGCAGGTTTGGATAACAGCCAAAGTTCCGTCACAGACAAAACCCGGTTTATATCGCGGAAATGTTGCGGTGATGTCGGGTAATTCTAAACTCGGTGTAGTTCCCATAGAAATAGAAGTCCTGGATTTCGATCTCAAGGAATCAGTTTTGGACAGCTGCCTGTATGTCTGCAGTGGTTGGGGACCATCGGCTACCGAGAACTCCCCGGTTTGCGCAAAAACTGAAATGAAAGACCTTGCTGAGCATGGTATCAGGTATGTTGGACTCTGGGAACATGCCCAGGATATGCAACTGGTAGTTAAAATGATGCATCAGGCAGGTCTGGCGACTGACCGCATATTTATCGGCAACGTAGGACGTCCTATTCCTGTTGGAGCGGTGACGGATGACCCTCAATATGTCTATGATACAGCAAGAGTATGGTCGGATGTGTTAGATAAAGCTGAGGGTGTAAAAGAGGTGTATCACTACTTGGTGGATGAGGTCGGAGGCGATGCACTTGCTTCCGAACGCCCGATAGCAGATGCCCTCCACAGAGCTGGAGCAAAGACCTGGGTTGCCTGCCAGGGTAACTACTTCCCCTTTGGAGGGGATTTCATAGATCTGGCGGTGGCCTCCTGTGTTCCGGACCGTGTTTTGGCCAAAACTGTACACCAGGCCAACAAGCGTATCTACTGCTACGCACGCCCACAGTGTGGGTTGGAGCTGCCTGAAACCTACCGAAGGAACTACGGGCTTCTGTTGTGGCAAGCAGGCTACGACGGAGCATTTGACTTTGCCTACAACTGCGGTTTCGACGACCCCTGGAACGACTGTGACCATGTTGTTTGGAAAGACCACATGATGGCCTACCCCACTAAATCCGGCGTAATAGACACCATCCAATGGGAAGGCTGGCGCGAAGGCGTGGACGACTGCCGATATCTGGCAACACTCGAATACTGGCAAGCCAAAGTCCAAAAAGCAGGCAACACAAAACTGGCTTCGGAAGTCGCATCAGAACTAACCAAACTTAAAAACGGCGGAACGGCAGCCCTCAGCAATATGGACTCAGTCCGAGACAGGCTTATCCAGCTAATAAGACGCTGCCGGAAAGCTTGCAAATGACTCGAAAGATTAATAGACAGGATTAACAATATTAACAAGAATGGAAATGTTATTCCTGTCTATATTCTATGCTCCGCATCCTCCGTGTGAAATTCTCCGAGTCTCCCCAGATAATTCTATCCACCTCGTTTAATGGCCCTGGCTATCGATATAAGAATAACTGCACCAACAACAGACACGATCAGGCTCCAGAGGTTGAATCCGGTAACGCCTACTCCACCCAGGAATGAAAAGACAAATCCACCGATCACAGCCCCAACTATTCCCAGTATCACACTCACCAAACAGCCTTCACCCTCACCGGTCAGCCTTGAGGCTATCCAACCAGCCAGTCCACCCAAAACTATCCAACCTAATACACCCATATCAGGTATCTCCATTCTCCATATTGCAGTAGTTTCTGCTTATTACACTAAGATTCTAACAAATTGTCCGCCCGATAATGCGATCACTATCATATTCTTGCCTGGCGTATGTCCTCATCAATATCATCTATCAACTGCTGTCCTTTTTCCTTGATAGACTTGCCCTTCTTTACCACACGTTCAAACTCGTGCTTAGCTTCTCCTGCTTTCCTGGAAAGCTTCTCTTTCACTGCGCTTACACCATCAGAAATGTCTTCTTTGACATCTTCCAACTTGTCCTGCGCTTCAGTAGCAGCAGTTTTAACGCTGTTAGTAATATCCCGCCTGGTTCTCTTGCCGGATTTAGGTGCCAACAATATGCCGGTACTAATTCCAACGGCTGAACCGATCAGAATGCCAACCCAAAATCTTGCATCGAAAAGAACTATACCCCTTTCGCAAGCAATTTCTTCGGGTTCTACTGGCGCAACAATTTTGTCATGATTTGCCATTTTACATACTCCTGTAATAGTTGACGCTGCTGCTCATAGCGAGGCATCGTGCATTACTATTATCATGCCCATTACATTCATGTATCAACCATTCTCATTTTTATAGGTGTTTTCACTATTTGCTTTATAATACCTGCTTTGCGCTACAACTATGCGTTCAGCTCATTTCTTTCCAATCTAGTATTAACACCAGTATCTTCTTTTTCTTCAAATGGAAAAAACTACATGCCAGCATTGTAATTAATGCACGGTACTAAGCCTCTTAACCACTACAGATGTTGTCAATCTATTTCCTGTCAAATGGAAAGCCGAGTTTAAAGGAAAGGAATCGTGGCAATGAGAACAAGTAGACTAAAAACCAATCACAACCTGGAATGGCTAATACTCATTCTATCCGTATTTCTCTGTGCAAATTGTGCTGGAGCCACCACATTAAATGTGCCGGTACAGTATACTACTATTCGGGCAGCAGTCGATGCTGCTGTTTCAGGTGACATTGTCCAGATAGCTGACGGCACATATTCTGGTGCCGAAAACACGGACATCGAATTATTGGATAAAGATATCATTATCCAGGGTAATCCTGAAAATCCTGCTTCATGTGTTATCGACTGCTCGTTGCACGGATCTTATCGTGGGTTCGTCTACGGTTATGCTATTACTTCTCTCTCCCGTCTGGAAGGAATCACCATTAGAGGTTCGAACCAGGGAAGTGGCGCTGGGCTGATTGCCTATGGAAATCCTGAGATAGCTAATTGTATATTCGCCGATAACTCGGCAGATTATGGTGCTGCCATGATGATCTTTGGCAGTCCTGTGATAAGCAACTGTAAATTCTCTAACAACACAGCCATCTGGGGTGCTGGAACGATCATTAGAGATGGTAGTCCTGTGTTTGATCTCTGCATTTTCACCTCTAACCAGGCTACAAGTTCTGGCGGCGGGATATGCGTTAAGGGCGGCACTCCGACGCTAAGCAATTGCAGTTTCTCCGACAATAATGCTGATATGGGTGCCGGTGTATACATGGACAATGGCTACACTACGCTTTCCAACTGCATATTCTATGACAATAGTGCCGGATGGGGCGGTGGTATCTATGGTGAGAATGGTAGTCAGGTTGCAGCAATCAACTGTTCATTTACAGGCAATACGGCAGCAGGAGATGGTGGCGCAATACAACCTGGTGTGGCTGTATTTCTTGGAGGTTCCACCGCTGATCTGACTAACTGCATATTGTGGGACGATACCGGTGGCGAGATAAGTCTGTACGGGACAAACACCATCAAAGTCAGCCACAGTATCGTACAGGGTGGATATACCGGGAACGGTAACATCAATGCTGATCCATTGTTCGCTGATGTCAGCATAGGGGATCTGCGGTTGAAAGCAAAATCGCCATGCATTGATGCAGGAGATAACTCCGTTGTCAATGCACCTCCTTTCAAGCTTGTTGATGGCAAAATAGTTGATCTGGATGGTAGTCCACGCATTTCGAATAACACAGTGGACATTGGAGCCTACGAGACTATCAATGTCAACACAACGCCTCCGGTAATTACTCTACCGGCCAACATGACTGTTGCAGCGGCCGGTACCTCAGGGACAGTAGTGAAATACAGCGTTACCGCTATTGATGATTTGGATGGCAATGTTGCAGTAACCTGCTCACCAGCTTCAGGCACAAAACTGCCACTTGGTGTCACCACAGTGAACTGCACTGCTACCGACTCAAATGGAAACACAACAACCGCTTCCTTTACTGTCACGGTGAGATACACATTTAAGGGTTTCCTGTGTCCCATCAAATCAAATGGAAGCTCATTCAAACAGGGCAGCATACTACCGGTAAGATTCCAGTTACCAAATCCAAAGGGCGGCTTCATCTCCGATGCCACCGCCAGGATCTATGTTACCAAGCTGTCCAATAGCACATGTGCTAATAAGACCAATATCACCCCCGCGTGCCAGACTGGTAAGGGTAACCTGTTCTACTACGAAAGGATATCAAAGCAGTATATCTTCCTTCTGAACACCAACTCAATGTCAACCGGAACCTGGCAAATTGGAGTTGACCTGGGTGATGGCAACCTGAATAATACAGCCACAATCACGATAACTCGAGGCTGCGGACGCCACTAACAAATAGGCAACCAAAGTGAGAGGTGTCCTCCACCTCTCACTTCTTCAATAAGCAATCAACCTGTCTTCTGTCTTCTGTCTTCTGACACCAACTTAAACATATCATTCTTTGCATTTATACGTCTTTGCATCAAATATTAAATGCTATACTACAATAAATAAGATCAGATGAGGTTGAAATATGCAGCGCCTATTACGCCTGATTGTTCCAGTAGTCCTGATAATCGCCGGACTTGCAGCAATACCTGCATCAGCTAATGTCACCATCCAGGGAACTGTCGAGTATTTTGACTCAATTAAAGGGGTTTACAAACCGGCAAAACAGGTCCTGGTTGAGGTTGAGGGGGATTGGTGGGATTTTAATCCTCAGGTGTATACCAATGACAGCGGTTTCTACAAAGCGACGCAGAGGGATCCTTGGATCGGCAACTTCGATATTAATATAGTCGCTTATGCCCAGGCAAAGGACCTGTTGAATGTCTATGAAAATATGTTCTTCACGATATTCCCATTTTGGGGTTACCATGTCTCATCTCAAACAACATATGACATCAACGGTGGTCAGACCTGCACGATTAACCTCAAAATAGGCGGTTCATATAACAGTGTAAAGGACACATGGAGCCGCTCTATTGCTGAAAACGCCAACGCGTTTCTACTGGAACAAGAAGGCTTTGATTACTACACCAAGCTTATTGGCAAAGGTTTTCCAAGAAATGCTTTCAATGGCACAAAAATCATAGCTGCTGCTGCAGGTGTCACCTCTTACTACAATCACTTTACGGACTATATTAACTTGACCTACGGATCCCTTACAGGAAAACCAGGTTTTAATGCAGGTTTTGATGACTGGTCATCGCTCGATAAGAACGATGACAGCCTGATTTCATATTCATATGTAATGGATATGGTGCGCCACGAGTCCAGTCACCGCATTCACAACAGACTTGCAGTTGGAGCTCCACTAGGCCTGAACATACCCACTACACACAGCCCATTAATAGCAACAAACCAGTTTGTAGCCTTTACCGAAGGATTCGCTGAGTTCCTTCCATTGACTACGTATAGGAACGGTGGAATGTATGAGCCTACTCCATCTGTTTTTTCCAGCAATGCAATTAACCTTCCTGCGGCAGTGTCACCGGATGACAACAATGAGTATGAAGGTGAGGTAGCGGGACTGCTTTTGGATATCTACGATCCTGCCAATACTACGGAACAGATGCGATATCCGGCAAAGAAGAATGTAGGCGGCAAGGACGTTCCAAAGGATCTTCAATCTGCGCAAAAGTGGATGGACAGGCTAGCCGATCCCAACTGCACTAAGATCCGCGCAGTCATAGCAAAAGCTATCAATGCTGTAGGGCCGGTCGACCAGATCAGTTCGTTTCTGGATGAATATGACAAGGCCTACCCCACTGACAGACACGCATTAAAAACCATCGCTCAGAACCGCTGCCTTGCTTCTCCTCTTCTAGTTGAGCGTCCTCCTTATCTGGAGACAGGAATCGGCATCGGTCGGCAGGACAATTCATATGTGGGTTTAAAACTCGATCTGGTAGAACTGGACCAGGAGGACCGGAACTTCGTAACGGTATACATATGGAGAGACAATGCAGGCACAGCTTCGCAGGTAGTAGCTCCGGTTGTCTGCAGTTCAGGCTGGGTAGATTCAAAGAAGACTCTGACTCTCACTGTTCCCCTTACACCAGCTACCGGCACAAATGACTGGCTATGGATTGTAGTAAGTGATGAAATGCGCGCATCTGCCTACAGGATTGAAGTTCCAGCGAAAGTCGAAGACACGACAACCGATCCCGGCACCACGGACGATTCATCATCAGGAAGTGGCTCCGGCAAACAGCCATGGGACCGCAAGCTGATCCCGGTCCCCAAACCCTCCATCGGGATCGACAATACCCGAATAACGAAATCAAATAAGGGCGAGATCAGCGCTCAGACCATTCAAAAACTGACTTCCAGGGATCAACTTAGGAATGTAACAGAGTTCCAGACTGCAATGAAGGAAGCCGGTATCGAGATCGCATCATATGCACAGGCACAGAGAACTCTTGAGAAAGCAGCACGGATACTTCGAGGAGTGGCAAAGAATGCTGACAGCAAGAACTACAACACCGCTACCCGAGTAAATGCCAATCGCCTGGGTTCAAGGAACCTTGAAACGTCTTTCTCCGGGTGGTTGACCGAAGTTTCTGCAGGCAGGACTCTGAAACTCGCTCTGCCCACCAATATAAAATCCGCAGCAGCAGCGCAGCTCAAATCCATCCAGGATGCGCTAAAACTCCGTCAGACTGCATCCGTAAAAGCTCAACAGTTGACCGAAAAACTCCAGAATGCCTACAACTCCCTTTCCTTCACCCAGGAAGCTCCGCAGGCACAGAGCAACACCAAGCTGGCAGTGGATGCGATGAAGAAAAACCTGACAGACTTCGCTTCAGACCAGATGTTAAACGACGACCTGGACCTCTGCGGATCAGCTATGGAAGCCCTGACTCGCACTGCTCAGCAGGCTCCAACAAGGAATAATGCGAGGGCTGCCAGCGCAGCCGGAGAAGAAGACAGAAGACAGTAGTCAGAAGTCGGAAGAAAGAAGTCAGAAGTGATGTGTATTTAAGATATATTGCAGACAGATAATGGTCCAGGAGCACATCCGTCTAGTCTAAATAACGACTATTAATCTATTTGTATATTATGCGAGTAAGTACCGGGCTCCGAATATTATTGTCAGTTTGCTGGGTGATCTCTGTTTTAGTGATCACATGCAAGCTGGCGTTCGCCTACGATCAAAAAGCACTTATTAATCTGGCTAAATCGACAATTCGTGCTGAAGTTGAAAATAAGAAACCTCCTAAAGCACAGCAGCACTACCCTGCTAGACCAGTCTTTGTTACAATATCAACTGCCAATAGAATACTCGGATGCCGTGGCAGTCTGGAGTCTCGAACAGACAGCCTGGAATCGGAAGTAATACTCGCAGCAAGATCAGCAGCAAGACACGATCCTCGCTATCCTCCTATCAACGCCGCAGATATTGCAAAGATTGAAGTAACTATTACTGTTATCGATGCGTTGATTACTATTAATAGTGTAGATGCACTCAGACCTGAAGACGGGTTGGTTCTCAGGTCCGGAAGCAAGATTGGTGTAGTGCTTCCCTGGGAAGGTAAAGATCCTAAAACCAGGCTTAAGTGGGCATATAAAAAGGCTGGTGTAGATTTTGGCTCTCCCTGTACCCTTCAATTGATGAAAGCTGAAAGGTTCAAAGGATGAAAAAGACTATCGCGATATTGATGGTTCTTTCAGTATTATTTCTTGCTGGACGGGCTAATGCAGATTTGAAAAAGGAAGTCTCTATCTGGATAAACAGAAATGTTGCCCCGAGTTCCAAAATCCAGCTTTCGATAAATACAACTAATGTGCCTACAGTTCACATGACAGCCCAGAAGGTATCCGATGTTACTGTTATTTTGAATAATGACATCGATGAGATCAATAAATCTCTTGATGAAACGCCGGTCAAGGTATGGGATATCAACCTCAAAACAAAGAGGGAATCTCCGCAGATTGCTCAGCGCGATGTCTATAGGAACAGGCAGATAAATCTGCCGTTCCTGACACCCGGTGCTTATGTTATAACTGCAGAAGGTGGAAATAAAAAAGTCCAGGCAGTTGTTAATGTGACCAATCTTGCAGTTGTCACAAAGAGATCCTCAAAGCGAATTTTAATCTGGGTCACTGATGCCATCAACCACAAAACACTCAGCGGCGTAAAGATCACTCTGATAGCAGACAGTACCGTAGATATCAAACTAAAAAACGGTAAAATGTCGCACGTTCACAAAACACAGAAATACGGTGTTGGGATGACAGGTAACGATGGAGTCTGCATAATCAAAAACGAGATCGCCGGCGTTAACACTGTATTTGCAGAGAAAGGCAATGATAAAGCACTTGCATCCTGTGGAGAAATAGCTGCAGAAGGTGTCCTAAAAACCCACATCCAGACCGACCGGCCTATATACCGACCCGGTCAAACCGTAATGTATAAAGCTATTTTACGGCTGACAAAAGGACACGGCTATACCCCTGTCTCCAACCAAAGCTGCAAAGTCGTAATCAAGGATCCACAGAATAACGTTCTGGATGAGCAATCCATCAATTCCAATGCTATTGGCACACTGGCAGGCAGTTTTGAAATACCTTCCGAAGCTCCAATCGGCGCTTACACTCTGCAGGTTGAAGCTGCAACTATGCAGGCCTACTACACTTTCAGCGTAGCAGAATACAGAAAGACGGAATATAAAGTTACGGTTGCTCCGGAAAAGAAGCGTTACCTTTCCGGGGAAAACGTTGTATTTAATGTGAATGCTTCATACTACTTCGGAGCTGATCTTCAACAAGCACCTGTAACATACAAGGTGAGTAGAACCCAGTCCAGCCCCTGGGGTGAGAGTGATTCCTCCTGGCAGATCAGCAACGATGGTAATCTGTATGCCCGTGATACTTATGGAAGAGAGACCTTCATTGCAGAAGGAACGGTGACCACGGATGATAAGGGAAACGTTTCGATACCGATCAAAACAGTTCTGGGAGCACCGGATTCCGACTACAGTATCACATGCACAGTCAAGGATGCATCCCAACGAGAAGTCACAGAGTCGTCCAGCGTAACAGTTTATGCTGCCGGTTTGAGGCTTGCAATGTCGACTGGTATTTCATTCGTAAATCTGGGGAGCATTATACCAGTTAAGCTGTCAGCTGTAGACCTGGATGGAAAACCTGCAGCTGCAGAAGTCATCCTGACAACTGGGGACCTGGTGTGGGATAACAAATCTCAACAGTATAAGTATAGAGAAATCAGTAGGACTAAAGTCACAGTACCGAATAAGGGTGTCATAAGTGCAAAGGTTCCCGCGAAAACCCAGGGAGAACTTTTTATAACTGCAATGGCTGTAGACGCTCAGGGACGCAAGACTCAGATATACACATCAGTCTGGGTTGCCGGAAGTAACGTCAATCTGGACGAATACAATGTTGATAAAACGCCAAAACTGACCATGAAACTGGATAAAGCCAGCTATATTCCAGGAAAGATTATCAAAGCCTGGTGTAAAACCAATCAGCTGGATAGACCGCTTCTTATTTCAGCAGAATGTCAGGATATTTGGAAATACAAAGTCATTCCAGCAGGCAAACGGACATTTACCTGGGAAGTGCCAACAACGCCGGATATGACACCAAATGTGTATATAGTGCTTTCCCAGTGGACCAGCCATTTTCTATTGACCCAAACCAGCCTGGCGCCAATTCCGGACCTTTCCCACAAACTGCTGGTTAAGATAGAACCAAGTCAGACAGTATATAAGCCCGGGGACAAGGCGGAATATATAATACATACAACCGGACAAGATGGCCATCCGGTTCCAGCAGAGGTAGCTATTGGTGTTATAGATGAATCGCTCTATACCGTTCGACCAGACACTACCAGCGATGTTTACGATACTTACTGGGGAATACGCGATAACCGTGTTGTCACCACCACTTTTTCACCTGCAGAAGCGGAAGGTGGAGCATATCAAAGGGCGGAGACCACAGTTGCTCCAATAAGACAGAGATTTGTCGATACAGCATTCTGGAATGCTCAGGTAGCAACAGACAAAGATGGTTTAGCGAAAATCAGCTTTGAGATGCCTGGTAACCTGACAAAGTGGCGGGCAACAGCCCGGGCTGTCACTGCTGATACCAGCGTAGGAACAGGCAAAGTCACCACAATGGCCACCCGCCCGGTGACTTTCAGACTGGCTGCTCCGAGGCAGTTTGTAAAGGGAGATAACCTGACTCTGATTGCAACAATCAACAACCGCACGGGCATCAGTCACGAGTTCGAAACCTCCATTTCATCAGTCGGACTGACGATCGAAGGTGATAAAACTCAGAAGATTACAGTTCCCGGCAACAAAGAAGGAACAGTTGAGTGGAAGATTAATGCGGATTCACTGATGGAAAGCGGAAATGCATCAATTACGGGCAGAATACTGGCGATAGATGCAAAACCTGAGGAAACTGCTGACCTTTCAGATGCTCTCAAGATATCGGTCAAAGTAGCTCCGGACGGAATTCAGCATCGTATCATACAAGGCGGAACAATGGAAAGCGAAAAAAGTGTTGCCTTGAGTCTTCCAGTTGACAGAATTGAACCAGCAAGTACTATAAATATTACACTGCATGCCGGATTTGCCCAGGTAGCTCAGACCCTGGCTTCAGTTGCAATCGGTAACGGATTATATGCTCCGACTGGTCCGGCAGACCATCTTCTGGCACTGGCGATCAACGGTAAGCAAGCTGGAGATAAAGATGCCAGGGAGGCGATGGCTGCACTATATGCCAGACAAAACACTGATAGAGGTTGGGGATGGTGGGACAGCACCCAGTCCGATCCGGAACTTACTTCATCTATACTGTCATCGCTGGCGAGAGCACTGGAGTGCGGTATAAGTATAAGTCCCGGATGCATTTCAGGAAGTATAAATAATATTCAACAGCTCTTTAGTCAACAGAATCTGTGGGAACGTTCCGCTCAGATGGCATCCGCGGTCAATCTATTCCCGGGCGGCAAATATACTAAACTGCTAGATACCGCTAAGGAGAAGGGCACATACCTATCGCCATTTACACAGTTATCCATTGCTGAAGCGTATCTCAGGAATGGGCATACAGATTGGGCTGAATCAACTGCAAAAGACGCTCTCCAATATACAGTTGCTGGTCCTGAAATCGCTTATGTACCTGCAGGGAATAGAAGCGGATGGATGGCAAGCACAGTCGAAACAACTGCCCAGGCTCTAATACTGCTCACCCAGCTTCCGATTGATAATGAACTGCAGCCAAAGTTGGCACAGTGGCTTGTAGAGGAGACTAGCAAGTCGTGGCTTTCGGAACATGAACAAGTATTGACTGCTTATGCTTTGAAAAGATATGTAGACAAGCATCCTCAGTCGATCAATCTGGGCACACCTTCGGTAACTGTTAATGGCGTTCCCATAGAGCTAATTCAAGTCAGAGGCAACACCGCCAAAGCAAGCATTCCAGCAAAGATGCTTCAAACGGATAATGCGATTGTTATTAAGAGAGATGCTCCTGGAGAGATATTCTACTCCATTGAGGCAAGAGTATTCCAACCTGTATCCGAGGAATCGCACGGCGGTATGAGGGTTTTGCGCAGGTATGAAATCCGCAATGCTGCCGGACTTTGGGAAGAGATGCAGGGGAAGATTAAACCATCTGATCCTGTCCGGTGCACAGTAGTTGTCTGGCCAAATGACAGGCCGGACACGCTGCGAGTGGTTGAATCTATCCCATCCGGATTTGAATACATAAACTCAGAATATGTGGACTATTATACACAAGAAGAGGTAAGAGATGGTGCCGTGATTCACTATTTCTGTGCAGATAAGAATCCGGTGTATTTCAGGTACTATCTGCGACCGGAATCTGAAGGCACTTTCAAAGCTCTGCCTGCATATGCTGAAGCAATTCGCAGACCATCTCTCAGAGGAAACTCAGAGGATGCTTCTTTTGTGGTAGAAAAGTGATCAGATATTTCACATATATAACTCTGGCACTGATCTTAATATTTTCTGTCAGAGTATATGCCGGTCCGGTACAGGGAGATAAAATCAAACCGTTCTCCCTGACCGGAACCGATAGCAAGGTGCTAAGTTGGAATCCCGGTAGAGTGACTGTGATGTCATTCTGCGCGTTCTGGTGCGACACATGGAAAGAGCAAAACAAGAAGCTCAACAGGTGCCGCAATGTCCTGAACATTCCCAAAGACGACATAATCACCATTTCAATCGATGGACGCTGGTCGGATGTCAGCAAAGGCAAGATAGATGGTTCTGTTATGCTGGACCTTAAGGGAGCGCTTACTCAGAAGCTGGGAATCAATCGGGTTCCTTATACTCTGATAGTCGATAAGAGCGGGATTGTCCGGTATGCTTCGCAGGGGATTATCAAGGAGTCTCCTGTAATAAATGCGATTAAATCGTGTATTCAATCAGGGGCAACAGACCAGGGGACTATCTATCTGACTTTCGATGATTTCCCCAACAAACCGGCAGGCATTTCCACTACTCCCCAGAAAGAGCCCAATGAAAGACTGCTGGATGTTCTGAAAAAGTATGATGTCAAAGCCACATTCTTTTGTATATGCAACTCTCTGGACACCGCTGCGGATCTGACTAAAAGGCTAATAAACGAAGGTCATTCAGTGCAGGTCCACTCCTGGGACCACAACCGCGAAAATCCAAAGCTGGAGGACTGCATATCAAAGATAACTGATATAACAGGGATTAAGCCAGTGCTTTACCGGCCTCCGGGAAGCGAAGAACTGATATCACTTGATAATACAACCATGCCCAAACTTCCGGTAGTTAACCCATATGACTACACCAGACCAGGTAAAAACGAACTCAAAAGAAGAATCCTGATGGCAGTAAAACCCAATTGCGTTATCCTGCTGCATGCCGGAGTCCAGGAAACAATAGACATACTACCTGATATAATAACATCTCTGAAACAGCAGGGATACGTTTTTCGAAGTCTTCCGGAGAAATAAAAAAGTGGAATTCCCAATACCGAAAATGGATTTACTACTGAAGTAGTATCTCCTGAGGAGTAACTGGTGTTATATTTGGATACCTGTTGAAGTCGACAGGATTGAGCGTGAGAATATGTGTCACGCCGTATGCCAACATCAACGCGGCAATACGGGCGTCGTGAGCCTGTTTACCAATCACACCATAGTGGACAATCAAACTCCGCCATATGTCAAAGATGACTGCAGGTTCTGGCAAACACGAGAATGCAGCAGTAATGTCGGCCAGATTTTTATCAGCTTCGAGGAGCGAGAGACCAAAACCATTAACATCCACTGGACGGGTAGCAGTTACCCAGTATTCAATTGCTATTTGAGTACAGATTCGGAGTTGGTTTCCAGAATCGGCAAGTAGACCAATGGCATCCTTACATAACTGATGTGTTGGAGAGTCGGCGTCACTCCATCGAAGTAGAATGTTAGTATCGAGGAGGTACATCATAGTCCGCGTGGTGGCTCATACATATTCTCGCGTCTAAGAGCCTCGTCGGTCACATTAAGCCCATGTACAGCTCTTGAAGCAATACGCCGTACAGCTTCTTTGGCCTTTATAGGATCCCATATTGAATCTTCAGTAGACTGTCTGAGTTCAAACTCCAGTGGCTCGTTTATCGGCAAATCCACCGGCTCATCCGGCACAATAGTCTTACCGTCAAAATGCGCTTTGATAATCACAGACATATTGTTTACCTCTAGATTTATTATAACATGCTGCAACGAAAGGCAGACTTTATTATGTGTATAATCCTGTCGAGATGCATATTCTCATAATATATTGTTCCCGATACTTCGATGTTTATTCAGCTCGCATACTCTGTGTGGCGATTCTGATATCTCCACACAGAGTGAAGGTTCACTATTTATCTTTCGTAGCCAGGAACTCATCAAGTGGTATTGTATTTGACCAGGCATACTGTGCGCTGGTGGTGAGGCCGAACCACATGTGCGGTGGGTCGTCACCCCAGGCTGTATAGAAGCTGCCCAGAATGTGTCTGCTATTTTTGTGCTCTTTCAGCGCCTGGTCCCAGTAGTGGGCATTGTAGACATCATACCAGGGCGAGCCTGTTATATCGAACCCGAGATCGGTCCAGAATTTGATGGACTTCTGTATCTTCTCGCTATCACCCGGATAAGAATATGCCCAGACATTCATTATGATGTCCTTTGGAACAAACTGAGCGGCGGATTCCAGTTTGAAGCCGGCAGCATTTGAATACGGATTGAGGGAATCATCCCACATCATTGTTTTGCATTTCGGGTCTGCGTCAATCGCATACTGTCTCATCCGCATGATCTCGTCCACGTAAAGATCCACGTTACTCAGTCCCCGCTCCTTACACCTGCTGTCACGATTAAGGGCTTGCGGTTCATCGTGGCCTATGTGCAAATATTTGCATTTCAGGGTCTTTACTACTTTATAGATAGCTTTTTGCATCATATTCCTATATAAGGGTTCAGACGGGCAGCATGAAACACTACCCGCTGGTGCGTAGTTGTAACTGAGCAACAGTTCATCACCATCTGTAATCTGTCCAGTGGAAATTATCTTCAGAGTTGCAGGCTTTCCCTCCATTGGATAAAACTTTTTACCCGTCTTGTTGTCTCCGATAACGAGTGGATCGCCTGGTATGATCTGGTAATCCTTCCCTTCCTTATACTTAATATCTCCAGCCTTGTTGGTCATTATAAGTGGAGAAGTGGGTGTGATTGTAATATTGGGGGATAATTGATTCCACTTTTCCAGACACTTCAATTCCAGATCATCGAACCACGCAGTACCCGATGTATCCTGAAGCCTTACAAAGATACATAACTTTTTGTATTGCTGCGTATTAAACACCAATGATAACTGGCTCCAGTCATTGGTCCCATTTTGTATTTTTGATATTGTCAAAAGACCAGGTGACAATTCACCATTCTCAGTCACACCATATATTTCCGTATATGCACCAGAGGAAATACCTGATCCTTTGGCTACATCTTTGGTCTTTATGTAGCAGGTATACTTGTAATTAGACTGCTCCAGACATGGCAGCATCTGCCAGGCTCGGAGCGTTCCGAGTGACTGATGAGATATGCAAAGGCTCGAATTACCACTGTGTTTCTCTATATCTGTGACAGCAATCTCGCCATTTTTTGTGTCCACCAACCAGCCATCCGGGATACCATTCTTCTGTTCAAAGCCTGCATTAACAATTGATGTGTCCGAGACGGGTTCTTTGCTTCTGTGCACAATAATCTCGCCGTTTTGTACGGTGGCGGGTACATTCTTCATATAGACACCCTCAACACACCGGGGTTCTATATCTATATTGACATTGCCATGGCCAAAAGACTGGAGTTCTGGAATCGGCTCGATGAAGTTCCTTCGGCACGTATCAAAGATCTTCTGCCAGCGTTTGCGTGAAGCCGGTTTATCCATATAGTAGAACTCACCGGTCTCAAAAACTATAAAATTGAGCTTCAAAGAAGCAAAATACTCTATCTTCTTTTCCGGATCACCTTCACATGTGTATGTCCCGCGCAACTTCAAATCCGGCCAGTCGGAGATGCTCACCCTGGGTATGCTGCCGTCTGCTTCCACAAGCTGCCTGAGTGTCATCAGCCCGTAGTATAACCCCGGCAAATCCTTACCCAAAATCACTATGGAGTCTTCTCCAACAACCAGCCGATACCCCTGCTCTTTCGGTTCAGGCAGCCCGACAACCAGTTTCTCAGCAGCAGAATCAGGATGCAACCCTAGCCATACAGTTCCGCTCTGCCCCGGCTTACCACTCCTAATATATGGCAGACTCTTCTGGCTGAGTTCATTAAGCCTGGTATTGACCTGCCCAACTCCAGACTTAGCTCTCACGCAGCCTTTCCCCAGCACAAAACCTCGAATAGCAATTAAGTTCAATTTGCCAGCCGAATTATTCGACCGAATAACCTGTGGAGAAGGCAAAAGCTTCGGCAGCATTGTCTGACCATAAACAATTGAACAAGATAATAGCAGCAGCGAGAATACTATAAACAATCTCATAATCATCTCCCGATACCTGTCTTTTTTCTCATCGTCTAAATAGTAACCGGATTCGCATCAAAATACAAAGGGAACGAAAAGGTACATTTATGGTTATTTCGTTCGCGCTTCAACAAGGCCAACACGAACGAAATATTCTCTATTGATCTAGTTTTTACCCCTAAACCGGCCATTTTTCCGGGTAGGGTTGAGACATTGGTTCCAGTTGCCAGGCTTGAATTTCCTCAAATCGGGCTGTTCCTGACTCTACGTAGAATCCTGCTCTACCTTTTGGGGATCTGTCGTTTACTATTCTGGTGAAATTCCAGACTCCATCTATATAAACCTCGAAGTATATATCCCGAACGATCAGGTCAATCTGGTAGCTTTGATTGCATTGCGGGGCTTCATATATTGTCTCTATGGGAGATATGTAACTGCACCAGGAGTGACAGGATTTTCCAAAATGCCATTCTTCGTGTTTGATGTCACCTTGCAGGGCAAGTCCGGAATGTGTGCTGCGTATATTGTTCTCACGGTCCGTAAACTGACCAGAATCCCGCAGAACGATTCAAAATCGGGTGGCATCGGCTGTGACTTTACACCTAAGGTGAAAATCTTCATGCTCTGCTCCCACAAGTGCTAGCGATCCACCACCATCTATGCTTCCAGTCACACTGCCGGGACCTGCGGGTATCCAGTTTCCAGCTCCCAGGTTTTCACCCTGGATTTCCAATTTATCAAGAGGAATGTCAACGTTCTGCGTGTGGATTGACTCGATCCCAGGCCAGTAACCGAGTTGCAGAGTGCCATCCTCATTCTGGATAACTCGCTTCGGCATTCCTGATGATGGGTAAGGAAAAGCCATGTGATGGTAAAGCAACCGTTCCCCCTGCCAGTCAATAGTTCTACCCACATAACTTTGGATTGTTCCGCTGGTGCCTATCAGCAGGTTGTCCTCAGGCACGCAGTAAGTTCCGTCGTATCTATCTGAGACAGCGTAGAATGTACCACCGCAACTGCGGCGCTTTGGCGTATCGCACGCAACACCCAGTAAGGAGGATGTCGACCATATCAGGTAATGTTCGTCTCCTAGTTGGAAATGCTCAGGAACCTCCATAAGCGCTGTGATGTTGGGACCGATAAATGGAGGAAGCGCTTCCCATTTGTTCAGCTGATCATTGAGACTGCGGTACCTTGCGATACCTCCGCGTAACAGCGTTGGGCCAGCTGTCAGGTTTGCGCCGACAAGAGCCTCAAAATGCTCCCCGATCCGATGGATATATGCATCTCGAAATGCTGGACTACTGATACAACTAGCCTTGTCAGTCTCATAATATGGTGCTTCAGCTGCAAAAATCGGCTCCGGCCACTTCTTTCCCCAGTTGATCAAGTCAGTGCTGTGTAGAAAGGCTATCTGCTGCCTGTCACTGTCCAGATTGGCGGTATAACTCATCATATATTCGCCGGGCCTCGGTTCAAAGACCATTCCGGTGCCGATAACTCCCACATCATAGCTGTCCTCAGGACATCTCACCTGTATGTTTGGCAGATCTTCCCAGTGGACAAGGTCCTTACTTACAGCATGCCCCACCCACTCCCAATGCCCTTCAGGCAGATTCGCAAGGTAGAACAGGTGCATTCTCTCACCATCAGGATCAGCAAACATCCAGGTGTCCCAGAGAATAAGATTATCTGATTTTGGCCGGTAATTCATCAACAGCTCCTTAGAAAACAGAATATTTTCATCCCTTCATATCGAGTCCGGCAGGTTTTAGCTGCAGTGAAAATCGAGAGGACTCATGGCACGATTCCTAAGGCAACAATAAACTGACTATAGTATATTCAGAAATATGTGTAATAGGAAACTGGACCAGCGGCCAGATAAACAGCGCACTAATACGTTATAGAATACAAACTGCGATGTGAACTGTGATATTATTGATTTACACGGAGGTTTACGGCAGGTTTTTACACCGATGTGTTGAATATTAACATGTTATCGCAGCAATCTTAAGAGGAGACAGAAACCGCAATGATACAACTCCCAAATTGTCCTGTCTGTTATTCTCCCATCGATAAAGCAGAAAAAATGTATACCCGCAAGAATGATAGTATTTATAAATGTAAAGACTGTAAATCTCTCTTCTCAAACCCACAATACAGCTATGAAGAATTGACACCACTGTACGAGGAAAACTATTGGGAAAGCGAGGCTATGGGTGATTATCAGATTGAAGAACATAACCGTAACAAGCTTATCTACCATAAGATGCTGGACGATATAAAACAAAGATATTCCAGCAAGTTTCCTTCAGATGGTTCAACGCTCCCTAAATTGCTGGATTATGGTTGCGGACCCGGGTATTTCTTATACGAGAGCAAGAATTATGGTTTTGATCCCATGGGAGTAGAGCTCTCTAAACCTGCGCTGGAGTTTGCACGTAAACAATACGATTTGAATATCATTGAAGGCTCTGAAAAGGTCCTGGCAGATTTCCCGGATAATCATTTTGATGTTATCACATGCTGGAGTGTGCTGGAACACTTATTTGATCCCAGAGTACTACTGAATGAATTTCACAGAATCCTGAAACCGGGAGGATTCCTGTGTATCAGTATTCCCAATGTAAATTGTTATGAGCATAGACTGAAAAAGGGCAATTGGTATAACGTTAAGAATCCCACACATTTCATATTCTTACAGGAACGTATTTTGAAACGTATTCTAAAGCAAACCGGTTTTGATAATTTCTATCGTCCGATATTCTTTGGCGGATTCGAAATGAAACTGCACAAGAAAATCTTGCAATATGTAATCAGGGTCCTGAATATTGGACATTCCACAAGAATCGATTCAGAGAAGGTTTGAGTCTATTCTTTTATTATCTTACCCGTTTATTATAAATCCTGGTGATGGTAAATCCTACCGGCATAACAGATTGAACAGATTCTGTAGCAACTACCTCCTCTTGCTGACCTGCGATCGTGATATAATACCACTGAAATCATAAAAGCCTGGATGAATAGGACGGGAGACTGGTATGTGCACGATTAAGACAGGACATGGCAACATCAACGCAAGATGGAAAGTCGTTCAACACACCTGCCTGGTCGTGTGTATCATATTGTTCACCTGCTTGATACTTTCCACTGCCTGGTCGGAGGCTGCTCCTACCTGGGAAACCGCACCTACAGGAACTACAGATGCAAAAAACGGATCTGTGTTCAACAGGGAATTGCTGGCCGATGGAGACTTTGAGCACGGTGGTCAGGCGGTACCTGGTGCCGGTATCTCTCCAGGCTGGTATGACCTGTCGTTTTGGGCGGACCTTAAGGTAAGTTATGACCTTGATGGCGCATCTCCACACGGAGGTAAGGTCGCTCAAAAGATCACCGTCAGAAACCTCAAATCAGGCTGTGTGTTTTTTGTTAACCAACAGAGGATCAAAGTGATTCCACACGGACTCTACCGGATTTCTCTATGGATGCGTGGAGATGTGGAAAACGACGCGCCGGTAGAGATCTTCCTGCGCAAGGAGCCGGCACCTTATACCGACTACTGCGGTGATTTCGTAACTGTGACCGACAAATGGAAACGGTATACGTTTGATTTGACCCCTCTGGTTACCGACGATCAGGCACTGTTTGTTATCAAATTGAACGGGAACAGCACACTTTACGTGGATGATGTTTCCTGCAAGCTGATCTCTATGATGCCCCGGAAAATTTCCATTACACCACCCGGCAAACCGATCCCAGCCAGTTTCTTCAATATGCACATCCATCATTTTGGAGATCTAAAGTGGCCGTTTGTGCCTTTTTACGGCTGGCGTTTGTGGGATACCAGTACTTCCTGGGCGAGTCTGGAATGGAAGCAGGGGCAGTGGGATTTCACCAGACTGGATATGCTGGTCAACCGTGCTCTGGAACATCATGTTGAACCTTATCTAGTCCTGGGACAGACCCCGGCGTGGGCTGCGACTAACCCAAGCGCGGAGTCCCCGTACTCGCCTGGTCTTTCTTCGCCTCCAAAGGATATGGATAACTGGCGGAATTACATTCGCACCGTAGCCACGCACTACAAGGCGAAAATCCCCTGTTATGAGATATGGAATGAACCGAACTGGGGTGGGTTCTACTCAGGCACTCCAGCAAAACTGGTGGAGTTGGAGAAAGAAGCTGCAACTATTCTGAAGCAGGTGGATCCAGCCATCAAGGTAATCTCACCCGGTATCTGCTACACCCAGAGCTATTCCGGACGTATGTTTTTATACAACTACCTCAAGGCCGGTGGCGGACGAAATGCCGACGCGATCGGAGTGCATCTTTACACGGGTGATGTTGGAGTGTTCACCATTGGAGAGATGCTGAAGATCAAGCAGATGCTGGTGAAATACAATTTGAAATCGAAACCGATCTGGAACACTGAGACCGGGATAGGCTCCCCACCCCAGTCTGATGGTGACCTGATTCTGATGCGAAGAGCCTCCGGTGAGATTGCCTGTGAGCATATTATCAACTGGGCTTGCGGATTCGAACGGTATTATTACTATGCCTGGGACAATGGAGACCTGGGACTGGTAGAGGGTGGCTCAGGTGGACCAGGCGTCCCCATCAAACCAGTGGGTTACGCCTATGCCCGGATTCGTGAGTGGCTGCTGGGTTCCGTGATGAACTCTTTAAAAGCTGACACCACTGGAACCTGGACCTGTCAACTAACCCGCCCAAACGGACACCGCGCACTGATAGTATGGAACCTGGACCAGGAAACCGGGTTTAGCCTGAAGGGCAAGAACCTCAAACAGGCCAAAGACCTATATGGTAAGACCGAGGACCTACGGGGCAGGAAGTCCGTAAAAGTGGACTATTTCCCGCGGTTGTTGGAATAGCTGGCAGGCGGAGATTACTCACACGACATGAATACCTAGAGGAGAGTTGCAGATGCCATATCATGAGGTTGATATATATGCACAATCGTATACACTGTGGGATGGGTCCTGCACTTATTTAGGACGCGATACCATCGAGACACACAACGGATATGGCCTTAAAACATTCACGTGTCCCAGGTGCCACCGGATATTCTTAGTCAAAATCTATGAGCGAGGGATGTGGCATCCACTAAGACGTAGGGAAACTATAAGACATGCTAAAGCTGGAGCAGTGATGACCATTATTGCTGTAATCATGCTTATTGCAGCAAGGAACGGTCTGGATATTAATGTGGGTTTCGGAAATCCCTACCTCCCAAACGAGATTTATTGCATGATCATGATCATCTGTATGGCCGGTGGACCTGTTCTGTTGATGACTGCATTATGGGATGCCTTAGTCTGTCCTAAGAGGCTTGATGGTCCGTGCGCTAATAGATACTGCACGCATATAGTCAAATTTGTGGATCGAGAGAAGGCGTAAACGTGGTGGTTACGGGAACCTGAGGATTGGTCAATTAACAGGTAGTAACCAGAAAGTACCGAAACCACCGACTGTAGCAGGCATTATTCTAACTATTAAGCGGAGTATAAAATGAATATAACAGCACTTGTTCTTGCAGCTCTGGCTGTGGTAATGATTTCCTGCAGAGCTTATCCGTCTGATGCCCTTTTTGTTCGTAAGTTGGCTGATTATAAGAATGACAACGGCAAGCGTCCATCAGGGTTGGATAGCACTGCCGATGATACTTCTGCGATGCGCAAGGCTCTGAAAGCTGGTCCGGGGGTTTTGTATATTGGTCCTGGGTATTATCGGTTGAGTAAAGTACCGATTCCATCCGGAGTCACGATAACTGGTGCCGGACCGGCTACAATCGTGCGTCCTGCAGGCTCAGGATATATATTCGAGGTAAATAAAGTCACAGATTGGGCAATTCGAGATATCGTGCTTGATGGCGAAGCGAAAGGTGACTGGCATGGGCGCAAAGATACGCAGTCAGGTGGTATATCCGTTCTTGGGTGTGGGAAATATGATATCGTCGGAGTAACCTTGCGTAATTTCGATGGAACAGGGCTCTGTATATCTCATTTTGACTATGCTTTTCTGGGTGGAGGCGGAGGCAATCTGGAACGCATCACCGCTTATGGCAATCATACGGGCATTCGATTTGATACCCGCGCAGAGTATAGCAACGCAGTATCATTGAGCTGCTTCAATAATATCGTCGGATGTGCTATATACGCGGGAAATGTTAAGATAACAGCATCGAATTTCGGAACAAACATAGATGGTCTGGTTATCGAAGACCACGAAAACGGCTCCCACGGAGCAATCTCTAACTGCTTGATGAATCATAATGAGAGGTATGCACTTTACTGCAATAAAGTTCAGTATGGTATGGCTTTCAATGGATGCAATTTCTTCTATGGGACGATACGTCTGGAAAACAGTATGGGAGTAAACATTGCTGACGGAATTATTGGATGCTCGATAACGACAATCGGAACAAACGCCAACCGCATTTCCGGAAACTACATCATCCCTGACCAGACTACAACTTTCGATCTTGCCCCACCTACAATAATAACAGACAATTTTACAAGCGCTGGTCTGTGGGATAGGAATAGGGACAAATGATCAGGTAAATCCGCTATGCAGGCATTAATCCTACCAGATAATAATTGATCATCAGATGCAATTATGAAATATTGGGAAATCCAGGGAGCAAGCACTCATGTGGAAGCGATTTACTAATGCTGCGCGGCTGGTTGTCTTCTACGCGCAGGAAGAGGCTAGACGGCTAAATATCAAATATGTCGATTCAGAACACCTTCTATTTGGTATTATTAGCGTGGGCGATGACTCTATGGCAGCTGCAGTTTTGTTATCTCTCGGTCTTACTTTAAACAGCATCCGCTCTGCACTGGAATCGCGGGTAAACATACAGGAGACAATACCTTTTGCAGACTATGAGCTCAGTGAGGATGCCAAACTCGTCATTGAAATGACTCGTCAGGAAGTTATGGGACTAAAACATAATTATGTATCGACAGCGCATCTGTTGCTGGGGTTGATTCGTGATATGGATGGACAGGGTGGGAAGATTCTAAGGGGTCTTGGCTTGGAGTTGGAAAGTGTGAGGGCTGCGTATGTCCAACAGATTCAAGAAACCGGTGAAAGGGAGAAAATTGAAACGCCCCTACTAGATCGCCACGGAATATTAGCTGGTTTTCAGAAGTTATGGATGAAGTGGCGCAGCAAGACCTGACAATGCTTTTGATATTCTGCTGGAACGCTTAATCTACACAAAGCATCCTACTATTTACATGCAGTTCCCACAGTTCCATCCAAAAAGCAACTGGTGCACCATGAATCAGTTATGGTTGTATTTAATTACTAAGTGCTTGTTCGCTGCCAGTGATGGCGTTGGGGTGCCCTTTACCTGTAGTAATCAAGTTCCACAGACTGTCATTAATAAAAATCCCCCACCCTTCTACGCAATCATCATAACACTCGTATTCGGGGACCAGACCTATGTGAGTAAAATGCAGTTCTGTCTTGTCACCATTTCTGGCGATCTCAAAAACAATCTCCGTGCCGGTCCACTCTGTCTTGTCTTGAGTAAAGCTGAAGTAGTTATCCAGGACAAGCCAAACAACTTTTTCGTTTGGAACTAATTCAGTTATCTTAATTCTAGTTCGGTGAAGGTCCTGGTAGTGATATTTGAACTCAGCACCGAGTTTGTCTGTACTGCCTTCGATATCCTCCGACCACCATCCACGAACGTTGTTAATCGCATTAAATACTTCCTCCGGAGATTGCTCAACCGTAAAGAAAGTAGTGTAATCTGATGTTCCTTTTGCTTTCATATATCTATTTCAACCCTGCTTCCATTAGGATAACTAACGATCAAGAGATCTCTTCGGCGCTGTGAGATCTTACCCATAATATTATGACTTCAGTCAGACTCTTTCTAAACTCCCCATCACCCAGGTATTGATATTCTGCACAAACCACTCTACTCAATTAACCAAGTTCCCGCATCTTCCTTGTCCACTTGGACCATCAGTTGCTGAACTTGTTTCGGCACCCGGATATGCTTTGGTGTTTCAGGGGTAAGTGAAAGCGGGAGTTTGCGGACCTGCTTGATATAGCAATATGTAGTATATATACTAGTACTATGAATAGACCACAAATGCAGGTAAAAACATGAAAATCATCGGTTTTATTGGAAGTCCGCGGAAAGAAGGTAACACCGCGTGGATAGTAAACAGAATACTCGAAGGCTCGAAAGAACAGGGTGCTGAAACTGGAGTCTGGGGTTCCAGTGATCTTGATATCAAACCTTGCCAGGGTTGTTTGGGCTGCCACAAGGGTGATCAGGATGAAGGTTGTATTATCAAAGACGATATGCAGAAACTTTATGTCGCGCTTGAGCAAGCCGATGCGCTTGTTCTCGGCTCTCCGATTTACATGGGGCAGATGAGTGGCCAGGCGAAGATATTCACCGACAGGTTGTTTGCGCAAATCTCTCCGCGATTTTCTCCGCATTACAAAGAAAATGCCAGGAAGAAAAAACTGATTCTTGTGTTTACTCAGGGCAATCCTGATTCCGGCATGTTCAAGGTGTATATTGATTATACAAAGCAAATGTTTGAGCTGCTGGAATTTGATGTCGAAGAAGTGGTTGTCGTTGCCGGTATGCGAAATGAACCGGCACATGAAAGAAAAGACCTGCACACCGCAATGAAAGATATAGGTTCGTCATTGGTTTCGAAGCAATCCCCGGAATAATGAGGATGTTTAGCTATCCTGTGGGAATGCTTATTTACACAAAGCGGACTATACAATACACCATGGATGAATAGACCCACTCGTGTGTGCAGTATGATATAATCACTCAACGCTTGTGTGATTCAAGGATTACGTGTTCCTATGAATAAATCGTCTCTAAATGCCGCCGTCCTCTGGTCCGGAGGGAAGGACTGTTCGCTGGCGCATTTTATGGCAGTCCGTGCCGGGTATGAAGTCCAATACCTAGTCACTTTTGCTCCTCCTGATGCACGGTTTTGTGCTCATCCGATCTCGCTTATGCACATCCAGGCGGAGGCAATGGGGCTTTATCATCTCATTATCGAAGTCTCTGAGCCATATGCTGACAGTTACAAAAACGGAATACAATTGCTGAGTGAACGCCATGGTATAAGCACATTAGTCACGGGCGACATTGCCGAAGTTGACGGTTGCCCCAACTGGATACGGCAGTGTTGCGAAGATACGAATGTATCAGTCTACACGCCGCTATGGGACATGAGCCGTGACACGATCCTCACCGAATTGATCGGTAATAAATTTAAGATAGTATTCTCGTGCATCAAAGAACCCCATATGTCACCCGACTGGCTCGGTAGAGAGCTTAACATAGCGACATTGCAAGAGTTGCAAACCCTCAGCCAGAAGAACGAAATGGACTCTTGCGGTGAAAATGGAGAATACCACACAGTAACACTCGATAGCCCTCTATTCAAAAAAGAAGTTGTCCTGGCTAGCTATCGTCCAATCTCCCAGGCATCGATGCATTACCTGGACATCAACAGGATAGAGCTTTTGGACAAATAACAATGCAGGTCATCACGATGAGAGGATGAAACGGGGAACTAAGGGTATCTGTTCCACTAAAACTACAATTCGTAAAGAGATGCCTCTTACGGGCTTGTGCAAGCATTGGAACTCCATGAGTTAGAAATCCAATGCTTGATAGAACAAACGCTCCTGCAGTATACCAACGATAAGACTCGTTTACTTTCACTAGAGACTGCCTTTCCAGGCAGTCTCTTGGAAAACATGTTTTCTACTACCAGGTTCCAGGATTGAAAGGATTCTGAGTAGTTAAGGTTCTGGCGTTCCATACTACTGCGGATTTCAGGAATTTTACGTGTCCATCTGCAAAGGCCATGTTGACGCCTTCGCTGTGGCGGCCGCTTTTATAATCGGACTGTTTTGCAGAGTCGGAATCTCCTTGCCAGGCTATACCGCTGACTTGTCCACTTCCTGGTAACCAGGCTTGATAAGCTCCGCACAGTCCCAGGTCAGTATTTGCTAAAGAGTAATAACTGCCATCAAATATGGCATATATCTCTGCTGGAGCCGATACGGAGGCGATTGAGATTGCCGGGACTTGATTTCCAGCATGATGATATGGCATCAATCCTCTGTTTGAACTATAGTTACCTATATAAGCGTCTTTTGTAGGAGCGCTGGGACATAGATAAATCTGTGTATTTTTGATATATGGCTGTAAATTGCCATACCAGTCTGTAAAAGTTCCGCCTTTGTACGTTGTATCAAGATAAGCAAACGGATATAGTTCATCATAATCTTGTGCATACATCATAATTGCAGTACCTAAGCTTTTCAGGTTGTTCATACAATTTGTTTGCCTGGCTTTTTCCCTGGCTTTTGCAAAAACAGGGAATAGTATGGCTGCCAGGATAGCTATTATTGCAATAACAACTAACAACTCAATAAGCGTGAATCCAGATTTCTTTTTCAACAAATATCTCCTTGTGATTTTTGATAGTAAATATCTTAACCATTATATCAAAATTTATAATAAAAAGTTCCCAGTAAGTAAATAAGACTTAGTGTGATGATGGAGCGTTTCGTGAGGGATTAACCACAATTTTGGAAATATTTACTTATAAGATTCATTCAATGTTAACCAACGCTTCAGAACTGTAATTCGTCCGGCGGACAAAGCCAAATACGCGCTAAGTGGTTTTCCGAATTCCCAATTTAACCAGTCCATTTATCAGAGCTGCCAGACGTTCTGCAGGATCTTCATTGGGGTGTGTGCAGATTTTTTCTATGCCGGGGGTTTTCTCATTTATCAATTCAAGATACTGTCGGGTAGTCAGGATGCAGTTTTGATCCAATTGTAGATAATCTAATAGACGGCAATCCAGGACATCATTGTATGCCTGTTTTGAAGGAGAGGATTTAAGCTGAGCCAGGACGTCATCACATTTACCCTCCGGTAATATGTGGCGGCAACCCGTGCAGAGATCATCTGTTTCAAGCACCAGCATGATATTCAGTTCTAGATTCGATAATATTTCCGGAGCTACAATATGCAGAGAATGCCCGTATGGGTTTGGTTCATATGTAGCATTTTTCCCATGGTCGGAGATAATATCAATGATATGGTGAGGCCTCATTCTCAGATTATATGAATCATATTTCTGTTCGTTCATAATGTCTTTCGTTCCATTTTGAGCTTGCCTGATCCATGGATGATCGAACCCGGCAAGCAGATTTCGTCCTATCGGGCGGTAATTACGATCCTCGTTATAGCACCAGGCGGCATCATTATCTCGATAACATTGCTGTCTTTCACTGCCAATACTCCGGTTTGCTCAGTCATGTTCGTTTCGGTGGTCTCAAGTGAATGGGACAGCAGAATTGTTATCTCTGCTTTAAATGTCGATGCAAAATTGCTCAGTGACAGAGACAACAGCAGTTCTTTATCACAGTTCCGGTTGACAGCTGTAACGAATACGCTCCTCCCATCAGCAGCAAGTGAAGCACAAATGTCAATGTCTGAATCCACCGGTTGATTAGGTACTTCGAGAAGATGGGAACCCTGGTGAACTCCGAATAGTTTGAATACTATCCCAGCAAGGTCCAATTTTGCTTCTAGAGGAGTTACAACTATTGCACCTTCATTTACGGGTTGGAAATAATACGCGTGCGAAATGCCAAGCTCTTTGGAATCCCTGCAAAGCATATTCAAAGTGCTCGCAATATGCAGCGCCATCGGCACTGTCGCTTTTCTGACCCAGAGCATGTTCCACTCATCCAGCATTACTTTGCGTTTGATATTTTTAGAAAGGGTCTGACACGCAGCACCAAGCGGAACCGACGCCTTTGCCATATTAGCGGCATTCACAGTGTCTACTTTCTCACCGCTGTAACAATGGTAGGACCCGTAGGTAATGTATTCCCCTGCCTGCTCCATCAACCTCTGGCTCCATTTGTCAGATCCATCTTTGGTGAAATCGTTGCAACCTACCAGCTCAATTGATGGGTCCACACTCTTCATTGCTTCAGCAAAAACTCCAGTGATCCCTCACTGATCACGGGACGCTCATCCACTGGCAGAAGTCCTTCCCTCCACTTGTAATAATCCGAATAACATCCGCCGGGAAAACGAAGAGAACTACACTTTATTTCCCTTAACAACTCAATAACATCACGGCGCATACCATGAAAGGCATCCGATGGCTGCAGAGAAGCAGCGCCAATCCAAAAGCTTCCAGCAGTCTCACTGCCGATTTCCAATCTGGCATTCTCCACAGTTTCCATGGCAATAAATTCACATGTCCACGTCTGCCAGTCACCCGGCTCAAGTGCCATTTGCGCTTCCCCTGTGATCGGAGTGCCGGAAGTATCCACAACTCTCATCCGGATGTCTTTAGCTTTGGCGTCGGTTTTGAGCTGCCAACGGAATGTATACTTCCTTCCCTTATTAAAGGCTAATACACCACCAACATCAGAGCCATAGTCATCAAAAAGTGGAGATTCTTTCCAGCTGCCTTTCGGGAACAGAGGCGCATCCACCTGCTGGCGAATACCGCTGCTACCACTGTTATAAACTCGCAGAGATGCCCTGTTTGCATATACAACTTCCTCATCCATCGCTAAAACAGTCGAAGAATCAATCGGGCTCCATCGCTTTGGTTCCCCATTATCCAACGCTGCAAATTTGCGGTTGGAGACCATCTCCGCGCTCAGTCCCCCGAATACACTCCGCCTTGTGACTTCCAAATTATGGCCAAATAAAAATGGGGAAATAACATCACCCTTCTGCCTAACATCAATCTCCAAAAGGAATCCTCCGAATCTTTCGTCGCCAATACGGAGATTGGCGTTCCCGGATAGTGTTTAACTCCGCTCCTGGATGCACAAAGACGCTTGAGTGTACGGAAGGGTGTTGATAAAGCTCATGTCCACCTTTATTCATTCCAATTTAATCTATGAACTCCACCATAGGCCCTTCAATCAAACCATAGGGTATGTTGGACTCCACGTGTTGTTTGACCTCTTCCAGGTGACCGAGTCGTCGCATGCCTGTCCAGCCGTCGTATTGGTTGAATATATAGAGACCGTCTGCTCCCAAGGCTTTTAGTTTTAGCCAGTAAGTTTCATAATCCAGTGGTCCCAGTTGTGGGTTTATGGGTTTGTCAGCTTTGTCCTCATCCGGCGTTGGGTCGTGAACATCGCCTGTAAGGAAGTTCGCATCCAGATCAAACTGCTGAGTTATGCGAATGTAACACTTAACACCCGTTCCTCGTGTCATTTCAATGTATTTGGCGTAGTCAGGCCCTTCGGGCATTATAATGTCATACCACTTATTCCTGACCCATGCAGCCACATCCAGCCCCTGGGCATCTACAACAGTAGGGCCGCCGGTCTTCACCCAACCCCACGCATAAGCACCGCTTGTAAATGTAGCAATAAGCTGCAGCTTTCTGTGTTTCTTTGCCGAAGCTTCATCCATAACCTGCCGCAAACGCTGGGTGAACTCATTCATATACTTGAACTTGTCTGGTTCATCTGCATTAAAGTGGACACAGTGGCGGGTGAAGTCACAGATGAATCCATCGACATCGTATTTGTTGACTACATAAGAAATCATAGTTATAAAGTAATCACGCACCTCAGGCCTGGCGTAATCCAGATACATGCCATCTCTAGTACGGAACTTCGATAAGGCATCAAGCTTCGGACCCGGGACATAAATAGCAGACATACGCAGTGTGGGAATCAACTTGAATCCAAGTTTATGAGCTCTCTTGCACGAAACTGCAAGTTTATCTATACCCTTGTCCAGCATAAGCTGGTGATATTTATTAAATCGTGTATCTCCCAACCGTCCATCTGTAGAGATGTATTTGTCGGTAAAAGGTGTGGTAATGTGTAGGGAAGTAGTTGCTCCCAGGTTCATACCGATGAAGTCTATGTCATTATATTTGAATCCCTCTACAAACCGCGCAACATCAGCTTCCGTCTCACCTCCCCACTGCCAGTATCTTGAGAAGTTATCATCATCAAAACCCACAATCCGGCGGGATTTGTCTCTATAATCCTTGTTATAGTCACGCCCCTGCTTGCTGTTCAACATAATCAGGCGCACATAAGCCACCGATGCTTCACAAGCTCCCCAGTGAAAAGAATCATACGACCCGTGCGGTTGACCAAAAATAATACTCTGCTTGTTCAGGTCTGAGCAGGGAGAATAGAGTATCTCGACAAGGGCACCAACTCGAGGCTTGGGGGCACCCGGGTGGGAAGCAACAGCCCACGGGTCTATCACGAGCGGACAATCGTCCCCACTCAGCCGCACATCCACGCCGCCCTGATATGCCGGACGATACACACCAACCCATATCTCATATGATCCTTTGAGTTTTAGGGGCATTGTAACAGGTGGCACCAAACAGGCTTCGGGATTATTCATGTCCCGCTGCACGGTAGTAAGCATCACATGCTCAGTGGAGTCTGACTTATCTACATAATGGCGCAGCCACCATTTGCCCTTTTCACTGTTATGGCTGATTGCAGCAGAAGGTGTAAGCCGCGAAAAGTCATCCAGAATAACAACATCACCTGCCTGCGGTTGTTCCCCGCGATCAAGATCACTCTGCCTGAGTGTTTTTGCACCCAACGGCGTCACCACTAGTAACACAAGTGGAAGAACAAACAAGATTTGCTGCAAACTGAACAAGACATCAACCTCCACCGGAAAATATCTCAATTTGCGTAAAGTATAATGCACATATGAATGGGAGTCAATTACAGTCTGGAGTTCAACAAAACGTGATGCACGAATAATTGAACCACCGCCTGGAATCTTCTGGCTCAAGCGCTCCGGTTAAACTGTCCTGTGGAGTTGATCTTCATTTTTTGTTGATGACGATGCTTTTATCAGCGCCACCAGGCCATTGGGTGTGATAAACATCGTAATGAAGAGAAAGCCAATAGAAACTGGTATAGAACTTTGAATATTGAGAATATCAAGGGGATTTGAGGAGCCTCCAGGGATACTGGAGGCTTTATTGTATTATGAATTATGACTACTGCGCTGCAAAGAAGCTGGTATATGTCAGGGTCTTTTCTTTCGCCCATTTTACATGTCCATCAACCCAAAGCACGTTGGCACCGTTGTTGTGTCTATTGGCTATCCATTGCCATGAATCTCCCCAGGTTGGAGAACCAGATGGTGCATCAACGGGAGGAGTACCAGTATACCAACCAAAAGAGGAGCCTCCATTCGCCCCAAACAGGAAGTGAACACCGCTGTCGGCCATAAGGACTGTCTCTGCAGGCATGGTAATATCTGCTATCTTTTGGCCACGATTGTCAGTTCCGGAACCATCTCCTCCGCAGCAACCTACTAAGGTAACATTTACAGCGTAACTGCGGGGAGTACTTGGTAGGGATCCACAAGCTGCGGTCAGACCGCTCGGACACTCGTATACTCCCGCGCTTTTGATGTATGGTTCCAGGTATTGAGGCCAGAATTGAATTCTGGTTCCACACTTCATGACATATTTGGAAGTGGTATCCGAGGCATTTAAGTTAAACTGGTTTCCCGGCAGGCGTTCATCATAGTCCTGTTCATATGAAGTATAAGCCAGACCAAGCTGTTTCAAATTACTTGCACAAGTAGACTGTCTTGCCTTTTCCCGGGCCTTTGCAAAGACAGGGAACAGGATTGCTGCCAATATAGCTATTATTGCTATTACGACCAGCAGTTCGATCAAAGTGAAACCTTTCCTAAGTTGCATCATTTTCCTCCTGATTATTTAATGCAAAACCTGGATTCATTCTCCCTACATTATTATCAAAATCAAGTTGAATTCTTTTATAAGGTTCTGCATCCGTGATAATAGACTCAACGTTACGTTAATTCGTTAACACCTACTTAGGAAGATTATTTCTGTGACTGGAGGTCGTGGACAGATGAGGATTTGCCCTGGACGTGTTTTACACAACACAAATGATTGGTATTGATCAGAAATGACGCATCTTATATGATCACTATCACTAATATCGAGTTTCTTTAGTGTATGCGCGAAGTCAATCCCCCTGCCCCCCTTCGCTAAGTAGGAATTGGGTTGTGCATACTTACAAAGGAGAATCGGGAAAGAAATCACATCCCCCTAATCCCATTCAAAGAGCGAATCAGATGGATGGGCTTCTCCAAGGGGCAATTGGTGAGTGCAGTATTCAGGGGTTGCACTGGTTACTTTTTGGTCTTGAAAGTCGTAATTATCGGATAGTCGCCTATTAGCTCGAAAGTTTGTTCTTTTGCAGAGCCAGGAATCTTGATTTTTACTTGCTGGACATCTTTGTTATAAGGGTTGCAGGCGATTACTAATAGAGTTTTGCCATCAGCGGAGTATTTGACACGGATCAGGGGCTCTTTGTAGAAGTTACAGTAACTCGGGTAGCGGTCGTCTCCGGTTCTCCAAACTTTGTTGGTCGATGTCCATAGTTCCGGCATTATCCAGGGGGTATTAGCTTCGATGATACTCTTGTTCTGACTTGCCTGCCACATACCCAGCACATGATAGTTGTAGAACCCGAAATACTTTATGTAATATGTGGCTCTCTTCTCAACTCCATTGACAACCTTACGCTCGGAAGTCGGATAGCCGTCCGGGCCTAATACTCCGGCGTCAGCGACATCTTCTGAGTACCCGTTGCCGGTCTCCCAGCAGTAGACCCCATCCATCCTGGTGTGAGCGAATAGCGATAGAGCATATGTATATGTCGGTGGTGCCTGGTGTTTTGTGTAGCGAACCTGAGAAGTTCCATCCGGTTTTGTGAAACGGTAGCTGGAGAGCGGGTAACCATCTACAAATTCTGTTTGTATCCAGTTTGAGAGGACATTCGGAACTTCAGGCTTGGCGAGTTTGCCTATTTCCCATTCCTGAACGACTGCATATAAATGTGCAGGATTACCACTATTGATCCAGTAAACACTCGGATTCCCAAAGTTTAACCCACAGTAGTCCAAAATCCTGTGCAACTGGAGCTTTGGGGTGTCATACTGAGACTTCCACTGGGCTGCGCCTTTGAGATTGACCACACCGGTCGGTCGTCCTTCGCCGTCACGTTCATCAAAAATCCTGAGCGAGTAGTTGGAGACCCCCACTCCCCAGCAACCCAACAGACAATCCGGGCGATTCTTCTTGAAATCCGACACAAGGACTTTGAAAGCATCAAACTGTGCCTGGTTCCACCGCCATGCATCGGCATTTTCAAAATCGGGGATCACTATTTTCATGCGTTCCCCGCGACTTTTCCAGCCATCGTTGTGCCATTTGGTCTGGTTACCGCCATCTGCCATATCGAGCCACTCGGCATCTCCAAATACCCGGCACTGCTCATCCTTACCAGGAACACTACCACCTGCTGAAATAGTGTTCTCAGCTACTTGAGTAAACCCGAAATCCAGCATCGGATTCTTGCCTTTGCGATCTGTCTGATTATATTTTCCAGCACCTTCCCAGCAGGCATATTTACCTTTTGGGAGCTTCCAACCAGAAGGAAACCACTTGCCTTCATCAAAATCATAACCAAGGCGATTTTGTGGAACATCAAACCAGACAGGTAGATTCAGTCTTCTCTTGCCTCCAAGCTGCAGGATCTCCTGATAAGTCTCAGATACCTCCCAGGGTTTTGCAAGGTTGAATATCTCGACATTGATAGTTAGTTGCAGACCGGAAAACTGCACGGGGAACTTGTAATTAATAAGGGGTGCATCGGTGTATGGGGTCTGGTTGAAACTCCATCTCTTTCCCTTACCTTCCGGAGCAGGATATGTAAGCCATGCAGTGTCGGTGACCGTCAATCCATCAGCAGCGATCTTACAGTTCATAACTAGTTTGTTGTCAGCGTTATAGATGCCATCTGTTATTTGGGGGAAGAGCTTCTTTGCACTCCAAGTCTGTTCCGTAGCGCCAACAGGAATGGTTACTAATATTGCAGTGAATAAAAAAGCCGCAATCATTGCGCGCGTCAGAAATCGATATTTAATGAATGTCATTACTTACCCCGGGTATACTCATCAGTGGTCACTCAATTGATATTATCACAGTTGCATAAATTTTGGAAAAATGATGAACAATAGAGAGGCTTCAGACTTTAGGCTTTAGGAAAGTTAGAGAGGAAAAGGGAGAGTGTTTGGAGAAATTGAGCGTAGTAATGATGCTAGACAAGCAAGGTTTCAGGAATGGAATTGTTTTTTTCATCGGAGTCAGGACTGATATCATAATTCATAAATGTCTTTTTAGCAATCGCAGCACTAGTTCTCTCGATTGTCGTCTGCAGCGAAACCTGCCGGACTCGTCACGAAAGGACGAAAATATTCTATTTTCGAAGGGGATTCTTGACCATGGATGTAAAAATCGTTCCACCTATGATATATCAGGATGACTTTGTGGAGCATGCGAGTATAGGGTGGCGGATCGAGCAGGCGGTGCTGGATACGGCGAATCCATTAATCCTGCCTCAATACCCGTGGGAAGGCGCAACTCCCTGCGCTGGGCACGGAACAGTGCTTAAAGACCCGATCGATGGTGTGTTCAAGGCATGGGTCGTAACTGTAGAAGAAGAAGAACCATTGGACTGGATGAATAAGCCTTCTGAAGGTTATTTCGAACGTTCAGTAGTGAAGTTCCCGGCACGGCTTGCTTACTACACGTCTGAAGACGGAGTTCATTGGGATCGCCCACTTCTGGACAATGGAGTAACTTATCCCGGCTACGATAAGACCAACCTCGTATTTCCGGATGCGTGTGGACGAACCACGATGGCTACCGTACTTATAGAACCCGATTTAAACCCCGATGAACCATATGAAATGTTTGTATTCCACGAATCCCACTTTATCGACGGTAAACCAACGACTGTGCCTGGATTCACGACTCCCGGGATGGGGTTGTTTAGATACCGTTCCAAAAATGGGCTGAGTTGGCGACCGGAAGGTGAACCGATAAACTTCCTGGCGGATGGTGACGGCTTGTTCATCTACAGATCTGCCGATGGGACATACCGGATGCACCACAAAGTAGGTATGGAAGCTTTTCCCGGAGGCATGGTTCCTTACGACTGTTATCCTGGTGGTGTCCGCCTCATTTGGGAACGCACAAGTGCGGATGGAGTCAACTGGAGTGAAAAGTTCCCGATTGGTGTGCCTAACTGGAAAGACCATCATGGAGATCAGTTTATCGACCTTGGGTATCATCCATATGGTGAAGGAATCATAGCAATCGCCAATATATTCCATACGGTCTCTCAAACATTCGAACCCAGGTTTGCAGCATCACGTGACGGTCGAAAGTGGTGGAGACCATCGGACCGCGGGTGTATTCCATTGCTACCATTAGGTGATATAGGCGGCGGTTTGATCTGGAACACACGGGAACTGATCGAGGACGGGGATCGAGTGTATTTATACTACGGCGCGACAGACGGTCTTCATGGGGATATCAATGCAAAGTGCTGGAATCTTTACACGTATTATGGTGGTATGTGCCGCGCCAGTTGGGAGAAAGGCCGCATGTGGGCTGCAGTTCCATCTACCGGAGGACCCATAGAAGCATATCTGACTACTCCCATACTTAATTGTAAGAACAAGACATTGATACTAAATGCTGTAACTCTGGGAGATGGGGAGATTACGGTTGAGCTTCTAGACAATGAGATGAAACCAATACCACGTTTTTCCTGTGCAGACGCTGTCCCATTCCGTGGGGACGATAAACTGGCTGTGTTCAATTGGAAGCAAGCCGGGAACATTTGCATTGATGAAGCGCATATCCGCATCTATCTGAAAAGAGCCAGGCTTTATGGATATGCATTGATATGAAGCGGGACTGGTGGGACAAAGAATTCAAAACACTCTTAACAGTAGGTGAAAGCACGACTGCTGGAGCCTGGGCAAGTTGCCGGGAGAGGCGATGGACTGATCTGCTGACTGCCATGATAAATGAATACCAACGCCATCCAGTACAGTTGGTAAATGTCGGTATAGGTGCAAACGTTATCTCTACCAAGAGTCCATACTATGAACTAAGCAGTAAACCTGTATTGTCTGAACGACTTGAAGAACACGTGCTTTCAAATACAGCTAATGGATCTTTGATTGTGCCCGATTTACTGATCATATCATACGGACAGAATGACGCAAGCACCGGCACTCCGGTGGAATTGTTCTGTTCGGAAATGGAAGATATAATCAGGCGGGTGAGAGAAAGAATCCAGCCTCTGATCGTCTTGACAGGTCCGTATTATGTGTCAGATTTTACTGTCGGTGGGCCTGCCTGCAGCTTTGGGAATCTGCAGATTTTCCGGGAATATAATGAATCAATGCGGAAGATGGCAGAGAAACTGGATTGTCTATTTGTAGATTTGCTATCTGCATATGGTGAAGCGGACTGGTTGGTACATCACGACGGTGTTCATGCGAATGATGTGGGACATCGTGTGGTGGCTAACAGGATTTTCGAGGTATTGGCTTCCAATTGTTCAGGGATGATTGAATGGTAATTGTCTGTATATAGAAAAACCTCTGGACGGACAAAACACTCCGTCCAGAGGTTTTTCTGTTTTAAGCCGCGAGATCGCTATTTACAGCGGACTGCATACTGTTGATGTCACCACGTGACAGGATCTTATCTATCTCAAGGATTATTATAAATTTATCGTCCTGCTTTCCGATACCTTTTATAAATTCCAGGTTCAGATGTGACCCCATTGTGGGAGGTGGTGCTACGTTTGCACTATCGATATCCACAACTTCCTGTACAGAATCAGCCAGCAGTCCTATAATAAGTAAACTATCCTCCAAGTCGATTTCAACAATAACTATGCAGGTATCGACTGTCTTTGTACCCATAGTCATACCCAACTGCAAGCGTAAATCCACAACAGGAACTACACTTCCTCGCAGGTTTATGACTCCCCGCATAAAATCCGGAGTTCTTGGCACTTTTGTAACGTGCGTGAAGTCGAGTACCTCACGAACCTCGGATATACCGATAGCGTAGTGTCCATCGTCCAGATTAAAAGTTAAATATTGATTTGTTGCGAGATCACTGTTCTCGTTCAATTACTTCCTCCGTATGGAGCTGTCCGTACCATCCGAATGAATGGTACGGAATTGTTTTTAGTTACGGGTTAGGCTGCTGTTCTCTCGAAATCCGAATCATCAGCAAGCTGACTATCATCGAGAGATATAGACGCTCCAGCGCTCTTCTTTGGACTTGAAACCGGTCGGACAGGAGCAGGACGAGGTGTGCTTACCCTTTTAGCCGATTTCTGCGACTGATTAGTCTCCATTTTGAAGAACTCTGTAGTATCCAGCAGTTGCTGCGCTTGATCACTGAGCTCATGGGCCGTTGCCGACAGCTCTTCTGTTGCTGCGCTTGTACCCTGTATAACCTGATCAAGCTGGGAAACTGCTTTTGTTACCTGGTCAATGCCACTGGACTGTTCAGCCGATGAAGCATTGATCTCCTGCACAAGGTCAGCAGTCTTTTGTATACCAGGAACTATTTCCTGCAGTATCTTTCCTGCATTCTGAGCTACTTCAACACTGGTAGTAGAAACAGTTCCAATTTCCTTTGCTGCAGACTGGCTTCGTTCTGCAAGCTTGCGGACTTCTGCAGCGACCACAGCAAATCCCTTGCCATGTTCACCAGCTCTGGCTGCTTCTATAGCAGCATTCAGTGCAAGCATATTTGTCTGTCGAGCTATCTCTTCAATGATATTAATCTTCTCGGCAATGCTCTGCATCGCACTGACTGTCTCAGATACTGCGCGTCCGCCCTCTTGTCCATCTGTTGCAGATTTAACTGCAATAGCAGTGGTCTGTTGAGCATTGTCAGCATTCTGTTTGACAGTGCTGTTCATCTCTTCCATTGAAGCTGATACTTCTTCAATACTGGAAGCCTGTTCTGTAGCTCCCTGAGCCAATGACTGTGCGGAAGCATTAACCTGACCACTACCTGAAGCAACCGATCTTGCTACTGATATCACATCACCAATTGTTTTTGTCAGGTTCTCAACCATTGAATTAAGACTGATGGCCATTTGGTCTTCGTCTGAGCGAAGCTTGGTTTTGACCGTCAAATCGCCATTGGCAATTGCCTGAGCAACACCAACCTGATCACGTATACCCCGAACAGTAGCATTCAGGTTCTTCTTGATGGTATTGAAGTCACCATTATAGTTATCAGTTATTTCTTCCGGTATCATACCCTTGCCAATCATGTCTACATATTCAGCAGCAACATTGAGTGGCCCTATCACTGCATCCAGGGTATCATTAACTCCTGTAACTATTCTGGCGAAATCTCCACCATGCTTGCTCGCGTCGGCTCTTGTTTCCAGCTTACCAGCAACGGCAGCCTTGGCAAGCAAACCGGCATCAGCGACGAGTGCATTAACTGCATCTATGCACTTATTCAGATTATTCTTGATCTCATTGAAATCACCATTATAGTTATCGGTGATCTTCGTGGGTATGTCTCCGTTGGAGATTCTCTCAACGTATTCGGCTGCAACATTAAGCGGTCCAATAACAGAATCTAGACAATCATTGACACCACTTACAATCTTACCGAAGTCTCCACCGTGCTTGCTTGCATCAGCCCTGGTATCTAGTTTCCCGTCTACAGCTGCCTGTGCCAGCATTCCTGCATCTGCAACAAGCGCATTAACCGCGTCTATGCACTTATTCAGGTTATTCTTGATCTCATTAAAATCACCGTTGTAGGTGTCAGTGATTTTACTCGGTATGTCTCCATTGGATATTCTCTCAACGTATTCTGCAGAAACGTTGAGTGGTCCGATCACAGCATCGAGTGTATCGTTAACTCCCTTGACAATCCTGGCAAAATCTCCCTGATGCCTGGATGCATCAGCCCTGGTATCAAGTCTTCCTTCCACTGCTGCAACAGAGAGCATGTTGGCATCTTTTACAAGTGCGTTGACTGCGTCTATGCACTTGTTCAAGTTGTTCTTGATCTCGTTGAAATCACCGTTGTAGTTATCGGTAATCTTCGACGGGATATCTCCATTAGATATGCGTTCAACATATTCTGCGGATACATTAAGTGGTCCGATTACGGCATCCAGGGTATCATTGACTCCCTGTACTATCTTACGGAAGTCACCACCATGCTTACCAGCATCGGCTCTTGTATCAAGCTTTCCTTCAACTGCTGCAATAGAAAGCATATTTGCATCAGCCACAAGCGCATTTACTGCATCTATACACTTGTTCAGGTTGTTTTTGATTTCATTGAAATCACCATTATAGTGATCAGTGATCCTTGCAGGGATATCTCCATTGGAGATTCTTTCGACATATTCAGCAGATACATTCAATGGTCCTACTATATTACTTATAGTGTCGTTGACTCCAGCAACCAGTTGATTCCATCCGCCCTGGAACAAGCTTGCATTAGCTCTAGTGTCCAGATGTCCATCTGCAGCAGCCTGTACGATCTTGTCGGTCTCAGCCAGCAGTTCACTCATCATCTTGACCATCATATTCAGATTACCCTTGATGATGTTATACTGACCCTCATACTCTGTAGTGATCTCCGGAGGTATAATTCCCTTGGAGACTTTGTCCACATAATCGGCTGTCACGTTCAAAGGATTGACTATGTTAGTAATAGTATCGTTGACACCGGAAACTAACTGGTTCCATCCACCTTCAAATAGGCTTGCATTTGCTCTGGTATCGAGTTGACCATCAGCAGCTGCCTTAACAATCTTGTCGGTCTCAGCCAGTAGTTCACTCATCATCTTGACCATCATATTCAGATTGCCCTTGATGACGTTATACTGACCCTTATACTCTGTAGTGATCTCCGGAGGAATAATACCCTTGGAGACTTTGTCCACATAGTCGGCCGTCACGTTCAACGGATTGACTATGTTGGTAATAGTATCATTGACTCCGGTAACCAACTGGTTCCATCCACCCTGGAACAAGCTTGCATCTGCTCTGGTATCGAGTTCACCATCGGCGGCTGCCTTGATGATCTTGCCTGTTTCAGAGAGCAGGTCATTCATCATACGCACTGTCTTGTTCAGGTTGTTCTTGATCTCGTTGAAATCACCATTGTAATTGTCAGTAATGATCGGAGGTATGTCACCAGTAGAAATTCTTTCTACATATTCAGCAGCAACATTGAGTGGCCCTATAACTGAGTCCAGACAATCGTTGACTCCGCTTACGATCTTGCCGAAGTCTCCGCCGTGCTTACTTGCATCAGCTCTGGTGTCCAGTTTTCCTTCTACTGCCGCTACAGAGAGCATGTTGGCATCTTTTACAAGAGCATTGACAGCGTCTATGCACTTGTTCAAGTTGTTCTTGATCTCATTAAAGTCACCATTGTAGTTATCGGTGATCTTTGCAGGGATATCTCCATTGGAGATTCTCTCAACGTATTCTGCGGCGACATTGAGTGGACCGATAACGGAATCCAGGGTCTCGTTGACTCCTTTGACTATCTTTCCGAAGTCTCCGCCGTGCTTACTTGCATCAGCTCTGGTGTCCAGTTTTCCTTCTACTGCAGCTACAGAGAGCATGTTGGCATCTGCAACGAGAGCATTAACTGCATCTATGCACTTGTTCAGATTGTTCTTGATCTCATTGAAGTCACCATTGTAGTTATCGGTGATCTTTGCAGGGATATCTCCATTAGAGATTCTCTCAACGTATTCTGCGGCGACATTGAGTGGACCGATAACGGAATCCAGGGTCTCGTTGACTCCTTTGACTATCTTTCCGAAATCTCCACCATGTTTTGCAGCATCAGCTCTGGTATCCAGTCTTCCCTCTACTGCGGCCTCTGCAAGCATAGCTGCATCAGCTACAAGAGCGTTGACCGCATCTATGCACTTGTTCAGGTTGTTTTTAATCTCATTGAAGTCACCGTTATAGTCGTCGGTAATCTTGGAAGGTATATCTCCGTTCGATATTCTCTCCACGTATTCCGCCGCTACATTCAAGGGGCCAACTATATTGGTTATAGTATCATTGACTCCGGAAACGAGCTGGTTCCATCCACCTTCGAACAGGCTTGCATTGGCTCTGGTATCGAGTTGACCATCAGCAGCTGCCTTAACAATCTTGTCAGTTTCCGCCAGCAACTCACTCATCATCTTCACCATAGTGTTCAAGTTGCCCTTGATAATGTTATACTGCCCCTTATACTCTGTGGTGATTTCAGGTGGGATTATACCCTTGGAAACCTTGTCCACATAGTCTGCTGTTACGTTCAATGGGTTGACGATGTTTGTGATAGTGTCATTAACTCCGGAAACGAGTTGGTTCCATCCACCCTCGAACAAGCTTGCGTTGGCTCTGGTGTCGAGTTCACCATCAGCTGCTGCCTTAACAATCTTGTCAGTTTCTGCCAGCAACTCACTCATCATCTTGACCATAGTGTTCAAGTTACCCTTGATAATGTTATACTGCCCTTTATACTCTGTGGTGATTTCAGGTGGGATTATACCCTTAGAAACCTTCTCCACGTAGTCTGCTGTTACATTCAATGGGTTGACGATATTAGTGATAGTATCGTTGACTCCGGAAACGAGCTGGTTCCATCCACCCTCAAACAAGCTTGCATTGGCTCTGGTGTCGAGTTGACCATCAGCTGCTGCCTTGACAATCTTGTCGGTTTCCGCCAGCAACTCACTCATCATCTTAACCATCATATTCAGGTTAGCTTTGATGACGTTGTATTGACCCTTATACTCTGTGGTAATCTCAGGTGGGATTATACCCTTGGAAACCTTGTCCACATAGTCTGCTGTTACATTCAATGGGTTGACGATATTAGTGATAGTGTCATTGACTCCGGAAACGAGCTGGTTCCATCCACCCTGGAACAAGCTTGCATCTGCTCTGGTATCGAGTTCACCATCGGCGGCTGCCTTAATGATTTTACCAGTCTCGGAGAGCAGATCATTCATCATCCGAACCGTCTTGTTCAAGTTGTTTTTGATCTCGTTAAAGTCACCATTGTAATTGTCAGTGATGATCGGGGGTATGTCACCCGTGGAGATTCTCTCTACATATTCAGCTGCGACATTGAGAGGTCCGATAACGGAATCAAGACAGTCATTGACTCCACCAACGATTCTGGCAAAGTCTCCCTGATGTTTGGATGCATCAGCTCTGGTATCGAGTCTGCCTTCAACAGCTGCTTCTGAGAGCATAGCTGCATCTGCTACAAGAGCATTGACTGCATCTATACACTTGTTGAGGTTATTTTTAATCTCATTAAAATCACCATTATAGTTGTCGGTGATCTTTGCCGGCACGTCTCCATTAGAGATTCTTTCAACATATTCGGCAGCCACATTGAGTGGTCCTATTACTGAATCCAGAGTTTCGTTGACTCCCTGGACTATCTTGGCAAAGTCTCCACCGTGCTTACTTGCATCTGCTCTGGTGTCCAGTCTGCCTTCAATAGCTGCAATAGAGAGCATTTTGGCATCTGTAACAAGAGCGTTGACTGCATCTATACACTTGTTGAGGTTGTTCTTGATCTCATTGAAATCACCGTTGTAGTTATCGGTGATCTTTGCAGGGATATCTCCATTGGAGATTCTCTCAACGTATTCAGCAGCAACATTCAGTGGTCCAATAACGGAATCAAGGCAGTCATTGACTCCATTGACGATTCTGGCAAAGTCTCCCTGATGTTTGGATGCATCAGCTCTGGTGTCCAGTCTACCTTCTACGGCTGCTTCAGACAGCAGGGATGCGTCAGCCACGAGAGCGTTAACTGCATCTATGCACTTGTTGAGGTTATTTTTAATCTCATTAAAATCACCATTATAGTTGTCGGTGATCTTTGCCGGCACGTCTCCGTTAGAGATTCTTTCAACATATTCGGCAGCCACATTAAGTGGTCCGATTACTGAGTCCAGAGTTTCGTTTACACCTTTGACGACTTTGGCGAAATCTCCATGATGCCTGGATGCGTCAGCTCTGGTATCCAATCTGCCTTCTACGGCTGCTTCAGAAAGCAAGAATGCGTCAGCCACGAGAGCATTGACTGCATCTATACACTTGTTAAGATTGTTCTTGATCTCATTGAAGTCACCGTTGTAGTTATCAGTGATCTTTGCAGGGATGTCTCCGTTAGAGATTCTCTCTACGTATTCAGCGGCGACATTGAGTGGTCCGATAACGGAATCGAGGCAATCATTGACTCCGTTTACGATCTTGCCAAAGTCACCACCGTGCTTGCTGGCATCAGCTCTGGTATCCAGTCTGCCTTCAACAGCTGCAACAGAAAGCATATTGGCATCTTCTACGAGAGCATTGACTGCATCTATACACTGGTTCAGGTTGTTTTTGATTGTATTAAAATCACCATTGTAGTTATCAGTAATCTTTGCAGGAATGTTTCCCTTAGAGATACTGTCCACATATTCCGCAGCAACGTTCAGCGGTCCGATTACTGAATCAAGAGTCTCATTAACTCCATTGACAATTCTGCCAAAATCACCCCGATGCCTGGATGCGTCGGCTCTTGTGCTGAGTTTTCCTTCAACTGCTGCAACAGAGAGCATATTAGCATCAGCTACGAGCGCGTTGATCGCATCGATACATTGGTTCAGATTGTTTTTAATGGTATTGAATTCACCATTGTAGTTATCGGTAATCTTCTCAGGAATGTCCCCGTTGGAGATGTTGTCGACATACCTGGCAGCAACATTTAATGGCAGGACCACAGCGTCAAGTATGCTGTTTATTCCCTCAAGAATATCTCTATTCTCGTCCGTAAATACACTACTATCGGCGCGTTCAGAAAGTTTGCCTTCCTGAATTGCAGTGACCAGACGTCTTACTTCGGCTGACGTCGCCAGGTTTGTCTCGGTTGACCGAGCCTTGCTGTTACCTGACATAAGGTTTCGGAATGGATTCGACATGATTTTACCATACCCCCCTGATTCGATAAAACTCTTTACGCTTCCAAATTTTGAATTACATGAACGTCTATATAACGTCGAACTACTTAACACAGACCAACTACGCTACATAATATTATAGCGAGTCGTCATATCGTATAATTGGCAGCATGGAATGATTTACTTAGGGCTATAGATTATTTTTTTTATACATAATACGCAGAGTAAACTAGCAGACATCCATATATATTTCTACTGCAATACACTATGCACATATGTATTGAGGCCTTATTTACATATATAGTGCAATTATAGCGCTATGTTTCCTCGATAATCCACAGTATACAGCTAACAAATATAATCATTGTTATAGAATATGATGATTACCAAATAATGTCGAAGATCATTCGCAACAATAAGGACCAACACGAATACTTAAGTATATATATCGATCAACCAATATTCTGTGGCTTGTGTTCCAGGTAGGAGAAAAGTCGAGGGGGTTCCATTCGCCATTCGATTGACTCAGAACGAATGGAATAGCCCGCACTACTCACGATTGACTCCGCTTTTGTCTCTAATGCCGGACAAAAGCGAAGTATGGCAAATCATGCGGGCTAGCTGTATACGATTCAATTATCTGTCATCAACTTCAGATATTGACTCTTAAGATCTATTCAACAATTACTTTGCAACCAGTGGAATTGCTCTTGTAGGCAGCTTTGACTATTTTCAAGATTCTCAGACCTTCTTCACCAGTGTTAATAGCTGGTGGAGTGGATTTTTCAATACAGTTTGACAAATAGTCCATCTGGGCTGCGTACATATTTACTGGTGTACCTCCAATCTGCCTTATTGTTACATCCAAACCGGTCTTGCTTTGCTGGGGGTCATAATCCCCGGCTGAATCGCTCAAATATGCCACCATTTTGCCTGCCGGGACCTGGCTGATGGTTCCTTCTGCCTGGATGCTACCTTTGTTACCATATATCTCAAGCCTGTCCTGGCCTGCTGCATCAGGAACGTTGAAGAAAGCATCTACTACTGCATGGGCACCAGATTCGAATCGCAGGAGAGTTGTCGAACTGTCCTCTACTGGATATTTGAATGTCAGAGTGTTTGTAAATGCGACAACCTCGGATATTTTGGAACCGACGATGTGCTGCAAAAGGTCATAGCAGTGGCTGGCCATGTCAATCAGCGCCCCTCCCCCGCCCTTTGCAGGATCCTGTCTCCAGGCTCCAGGAATATCCGGGTACCAGCAGGAGAGTTGAGCTCTGGCAAACACAACGTTACCGATGTCTCCATTGTGGACCATCTGAGCGGCTTTCTGGTGAAGGGAGTGGAACTTCATCATATAACCTTCGGTCAAATATACCCCAGCTGCTTTACAGGCAGCGATCATCTCTTCAGCTTCGGAGACATCCACAGCGATGGCTTTCTCCACTAGAATGTGTTTATCGGCTTTTGCTGCAGCAATCACCTGGTCTTTGTGCAGAAAGACCGGAGTAGCGATGTAAACAGCCTGGACATTGGGATCTGCAAGAAGCTCAGCTTCAGTCATGTAGCCTTTGGTACCGGTATCGGCGGCAACTTCCCTGACAGCATCCGGATTTACATCCATTACAGCTACCAGTTTGCTGTGGCTGCACTCCGACATCGCAGGTATTGCTCTCCTGCGAGCAATACCCCCACAGCCGATTATCCCGTAGTTAATCATTTGCAAACCTCTTTTCCAACTGCTCCACATATTCAGCCAATGCACTGGAGGCTTCTTTGGCTATTATGGCACCCAGTTCAGCATTTGCTTCTTCAGGGACACCCATCACACCGACACTCATCTCTTTGCTCTGAACCATCCGGGGAACTATAAATGGGCTGTCTATGGCTTTATGAAATGTAAGGTATGCATCGGGATCTGTTCTCATTCTATCGACAAAGTCAGGATCATCTGTCTGAAGTCTGTCCATGTGGACCAATTCGGGCTTCCAATGCAGCATCAGAGAGGTTTCATACTTGGCAGCGTGATAATCGTGTTCATCGAAGGCTTTCATGTATGTAGGGGAAAGATCCCAGAAACCGATGATAGAGATGCTGATTCCTTTGATCTCCGGGCTGAGGCGCTGGAACATAATAGCAGCGTCTTTGGCTGCCTGGGTATTCTCGGTCCCACCGTGCCCCAGCAGGACAACAATATTCTTGAATCCCTGCAAGACAAGGCTGCGGAAGATGTCCATCAAGACCTGGGTAACTGTGCTTGGGCTCAGGTTGATGGTACCAGGTAGAGTTCCTCCTGAGAAGCTGTAGTGAATACATGGAGCAACGAAACAACCTGAGATATCGCTGGCTCTATAGGCAATCTGCTCTGCATTGTGTATATCTACAGACAACGGCAGATGGTATCCGTGCTGCTCTACAACTCCAAGCGGGACGATTATAGTCTTCATATCGGAAAGCCCCTTGCGGACTTCTTCGACAGTCATTTCATACATGATCTTAGATTTCGACATTATGATTACCTCTTGTTTTATTGATTTAGTTAGTTCCCCCTTGGCGAAGGGGGTTAGGGGGATTGACTTCCATTATTCTATTGTCAGACTCTCTTCAATCCCCCCTACCCTCCTTCGCCAAGGGGGAATTGGGTAGTAATGTTTCCCTAAGGGGGAATTGAGATGGTGCATCACCACACTGGATGGATGCTATTCTCGAGGGAATTTGTTTACATATTATCCAGTAGGTCCCAGAAGGCTGCTGCGGTTTTTCGGAATCCAGTTACTCCAGCTGTATGGCTACGGATGACCAGTGGCCCCGCGAAACTGCGGCATCGCAGCATTGAGATGATCTCCTTGACTTCCCCATTTCCTTTTCCTGGAAGTGTGGGGTGTCCGTCGAATGTGCCGTCGTCTACATAGAAGAACTCTGTGTGTTTGCGTAGAGTTCCTCTGTAGAAGACCTGGAGGAATGCCTTCTCGCCTGCCACTGCAAACTGCGCAGGACTAAAGCCAAATCCTGGAACACTGGGGATATCTCCATACAAATCTGCATAGAAAGATGAAGGCATTCCGGCGTTTATCATCAGGGTCTTTACCCCGGAAGCCTGAGTCTCACATGCCACCTTGAAGCCCTCTTTGCTGCTTACCAGCATAGTCAACGGGACACCAAGCCTGCGGGCAGCTGCAACCCCGATTGCGTCAGTTGCTGAAGCGCATATGCTTACGACCTTGATCTTCTCATCTTCCAGCTGCTTGCCAAAACGCAGGTATTCTGATGCAGACAATTCCAGTGCTTCGATACCTTCTCCACGAATGGCTAAGAGAATTTCGTCCCAATGCTCGGAGATATCTGAAGCTCTGGCAGCCAGTATGAAGTCCTCGTTTTTCAACCGCGCTTTCTTAATTAAACCCCGCTGTATTACACAGTCTTTACATTCTGGATTGTCGCAAAGCACAGCCGCCGGATCTTTTTGGAATGCTTCAAGCGAGAGCTGGAGCATCGGCCCAGCTTCTATCAGCCTGCACACGGCTCCACCGATCCTGCCTGTACGCATAATACCGCGCTCCCGGAACATGTGATCAAGACCGATGAAATCCCTGTGCGGACCAGCCATATCGGCTATAGGAATGGTAATCTGCTGGAGTTCATCATCTACGTATGTGCCTTGAATATTCTTTAAATACGGTGAATGAACAATTGACTCCACAGTGTGCAGGGTTGTGTTACGGTCCTGGTCTACTCCCAGCAGCAGGATCTTCCCTCCGATTTGTGTGAGTTTGTGGTAGGGAGTGCCTTCGGCATAGGCTGTCGGAGCTTTTTCATGGTCTCTGATCAGTTCCTCAGCACCTTTGCCTATAGCGGCTACTGAGTGAGTAGGATGGAGACTGCGCACAGCACCCGGACACCTCCAAAGCTTGTCTGAGACTGCACCTAACGGGGTCTTCGAAGTACGTCTGTCATATGGAGCTACACAGGCAAATGTGGGGACAACGATCATTCCATCGGGCCCTACAGCACTGATAAGTGCATCTATGACCGCATCAGCCCCGCCATCAACTTTCCCAATTGCAGCCATCGAGGAGTGGACCAGTATCTTATCACCAGCCACTACCCCCAGTTCTTTCAGTCCAGTTATTATAGAATCAGTATCAAGCATTATGGGCCCTTTCTGAATAAATGGTCAGTCGTCCATTTTTGCAATCAGTCTGCATGGGAGTTGGGTTACTTTTGGAAATCTTGGGAATAGGACTGTCAGGTTAACCGTTATCCCATGCAGTTGGTTGAGATTATCCGGTGCGCAGATTGTCGATATTCCAGCTTTAAAGAGATGCCAGAAAACGTTTTCCGGGTCATTTGAGTTCTCATACACATCAGATACCAACAGATGCGCACCCTTATCTATCATCCATTGAATAGCATCAGCAGCAAATGAGACAGTGCATCCAGGGATTTCATCAAAGCGTTTATCACCCAGTGAGTGAACGATTACCCCACCTATATTACCCTCTACTCCACAGGCTGATTCCAATTCGTCAGCGTGGATCTTTCCCGAGTATGGGTCTCTATTCAATCGCAGTAGAACACTTTCGAGTTCACAGAGCTTTTCCAGCGGGTAGTTGGACGCATCCATACCATTGTCCAGTTCTTTGATATGACCCGGAAAGTCTATGTATGTACCTGACATTGACCAGTGGTTGAAATGATAGACCATACCAGTGTAAGGCATCCCTTTGCCTGACAGGAGCCATTCATCGGCGACGACCAATGGATGGTTATTCTCCCTTTGAGGGGTCGGCAAAGTAAGGTCTACTAGTTTCATATTTGCTCCCAAGTAATATGTACTCTGGAGAATACCACTCGTCCAGTTCGCTCTTGGCGAATAAACACACACCTATTTCCCCTTGGCGAAGGGGTTAGAGGGATTGATTACCAAGTGACCATAATGTCGCGTGTCCCGAACTGCTGCATATGATCCGAAATCAATCCCCCCTACCCCCCTTCGCCAAGGGGGAATTGAGGCTGTCCCCTTCGCTAAGGGGATTCTATACTGCGGGAACGCTGGTTACCACCAAGTGTTAGATTTTGTCCACACACAAGTTCCCGCAGTCTGGCAATGTAAGCCTATTTTCTAACTTTTTCTGCTGCGTTTCGGATTCCCTTTATTGTGTCTTCTACTTCCTGGTCCGTCATTCTGGGATGCAGGGGGAGGTTCATTTCCCTGTGGTAGAAGAATGTCTCTGACAGCGGGCAGATGTGGTCTTCGTATCCCATGTGTTTGAGACCGGTAAACTGATAAGTGGGCTGGTAGTGCAGGATCCCCTGGACTCCCTCTTCACGGTATAGGACTCTCAGATAATCATCACGGCTTGCTCCAAGCTCTGCTTCTTCTATGCAGAGAGTATAGAGGTGATACACATGATGACAATTGGGGTCTTCATAAACCGGTGTTACACCTTTTATACCCTGAATTCCCGCAGATATTCTGCGACCGAGTTCACGGCGTTTTTCATTGAGCATATCCAGCTTGCGAAGCTGAGCCTGGCCAACAGCGGCCTGTATCTCGTTCATTCGATAGTTGTTGCCCCATTTGCCTTTGACATCAACAACATCAAAATGGGAAGGAATCCAGTAGTCTGTCTGGTTTTTCCAGTTATCCAGGTTCATGCAGCGAAGTTTCTCGATCGGATCTGCATATTCATCTTTATTACAGGTGATCATTCCACCCTCACCACATGTCGTCATATTTTTGAGGGAATGGAAACTGAAGCAGCCTACGTCTCCAATGCTGCCAGCCTTGCGGCCTTTGTATTCGGCACCGGGAGAATGTGCGCAATCCTCAAGAACATAGAGACCATGCTTTTTTGCAATCTCCATGATCGGGTCCATATCGCACATCTGTCCGCCGTAATGAACCACATAAATGGCCTTGGTTTTGGATGTGACTTTCTTCTCGATCTCTTTGGGATCGATATTGAAAGTCCTGGTATCGATGTCTGCGTAGACGAGGGTTCCACCCTCTTTGAGGATGACCAGTGAAGTTGCAATAAATGTGTTTGGGGTGACAATTACTTCGTCACCTGGGCCTATTCCGAACATCTGTGTTGCAACGTGCATGGCAGTTGTGCAGTTGGTCGTAGCAAATGCATATTTGGTACCGCACATTGCAGCAAACGCAGTCTGGAAAGCCTGCACCTGAGGTCCCATTGTCAGGGTATCCTGCTGCATTGCCTCCCAGGCCATGTTCTTCTCATCATCATCGTATATCGATCCCATGAATGAATATGGGACTTTAAGTACGACCCCATCGTTCATCGCATAGCTGGATGTAATTCCACCTTCGGTATCTGAACCGGTAAAAACTTCGACTTCTTCCTTCATAGTAAGCAATCCTCTTATTCGTCAAGAATACATGCAGAATAGCACAGATCAGGTATCAATGCTACAGGAAAACACACTATTACTACTGATTTCGAGGAATCGATATTTTAACAACAACACCTGCACCGTCTGAATCGACTTCCAATTTGGATTTCCCAGGATAGTAATAAGCAAGTCTCCTGGCAAGGCCTGCAAGCCCGGTGGTCTTTCCTTCGTGCTTGTTGTTACTCAATTCTGATCTTAACTGTTCGAGGGCTAATGTTGAAATTCCTCTGCCATTATCAGAGATGCAGATATCAATTGTCCCGTTACTAGATGTAATGTCTATAGACAAACTGAAATCATTTCCCTCTACAAGACCATTAACCAGCGAGTTTTCTACCAGTGGCTGCAGGATCAACGGAGGAACTTTAAAATCAGCAAGTTCATCCGGCAGGTTTACGTTATAATTGATCATTTTGCGGAAACGCGCAAGGTGTATGTTCACGCATGCAGTTGCACCAGCGATCTCTTCCCTGAGTGGGATCAGCTTTCCCAATTGTGCCAATGAACTCCTCAGCATGACTGAAAGATTCTCTACCAGCCCCCGGGTCCTGGGTGCTTTTTCTGCCATTGCGTTGCCAAGTATAAGGTTAAGGGCATTGAAAAGGAAATGAGGATTGAGCTGGGCCTGAACTAATCTGAGCTCCATCTCTCTCAGATCTCTTTCAAGCAGAGCTTTTTCTTCGGCGGACTTTCGGAGTCTTTTCTGTTCAACAGTCAGTAAGCGCTCCCTGCGAAGAGCTATTTCACTGTCAACCAGATGGTTGCAAATGACACCAAGCAGTCCCATCGCAACTTCCAGGCGCTGTTCATCTACTATGTGGACTTGAATGTAAGCCTGCCAGAGAGAATCTGCGTCCAGTTCGAGTTCGTCTGCAGTGGACTTGATTTCACTGAAGCTCATCAAAGAAGTCGGGCTGAGGAGAGACTGTCCGCTGTAAAAACAGCCTATTTTATCTTTACCAACAACGACAGGGACAACAACATCAATTAATCCGGCGTGGCAAGTGTATGCGCGCGGCTTGCCTTCTGAAAGGGCTGCTTCGGCTGCTGTAATATCCGATTGCTGACAGCGTCGAGAACCCTCGGGTGAAGTCTGCACTATTCTACAAAACTCGCACCGCTCTATTGACGGGTAGAAGATTACATCTCCGTGATCGTTGTAGAAGGATAGAGTCATGCCTGTTGCTTTGTAGAACAGAGCACCGGCTTCCTCGAATGCGGGCATATTTACGATATCGGCAAGATCTATTTTGCCCAATGTTTCCCACTTCCTCTATACTCACTCGGACGTACGCCAATCTCGGCAAGAAAAGCCTCACTGAAGTAATTGAGATCATCATAGCCAACTGCCTGAGCTATCTGCGAAATGTTCAGTCCTGGATCAGCCATAAGTAACTTGGCTTTGGTGATCCTGACCGACCTGAGATAAGCCCGAAAAGTAATTCCAAGTTCAGATTTGAAGACTCCCCCGATGTAACCCGGACTAAGATTGAGGATATCAGCCACTGAGGTAAGTGAGATATTTTCCATAAAAGTGGAGTCGATATATTCACGAACTATGCGTGCTATTGATGATGATCGAGTTTGCATGCTGGGCTGCGAATCCACAGCAAGCGTTGGCAAAACCCGACTCAATTGCTTTTTGGCAGATTCATTATCGCTTTCACGGACTCGATTTGCCTGTATGGTGTTGATAGCGCGTTTAAGGGCTGCTGTTAGTTCCGGTTGGTGGATTGGTTTGAGGATATAGTCATGAGCTCCGAGCCTGAGAGCTTCCCTGGCATAATCGAACCGGTCATAGGCAGTTATATAGATTATTACTGGAGAGTATGATGTTAGCTCGGACAGTTCACCAGCTAAAGACAATCCGTCTGTATCACCCATTTGAATATCGAGTAGAAGCAGATCTGGATGGGTGGCGGAGATGGTTTTCAGTGCATCTTCAGCTGAAAGAAAATGCCCGATAAGAGTAACCGGCAGACCGGATTCTTTTACCATCTCCTCCAGCATACTATGGACTATGGGCTCATCATCAACGGATACGGCTGTTATCATTTTTCGCCTGCTATTTAAATCTCGGGTGTGTCCCCATTTTAGTTTGATTATTTGGGAGCAAAAATTGCAACAAAAGATCCGTTCATACTTCGACAAGCTCAGCACGAACGGATTGGATGATTAGCTCGAATAAATGGATATTTCCATCAGTAGCGCTTATATCATTTTCTTCAGGTTGTTGTAGCTTATGGCTACGCTTTCGAATGGGTCTCGCTGGCATTCGTCCTGTTCTACTATGTAGAACTCGATCCCGGCGTCGGCGCTAGCTTTGATGATAGCCGGCCAGTTGAGATTACCTTCTCCGACCTCTGCAAAGATGGGTTTACCGTCCAGAACAACCATATCTTTGAAGTGAACGATCCTCTGTCGACCTGCCAGTTTGTTTATCCAGAATACGGGATCTCCTCCACCATACTGCACCCAGTAGGTGTCGATCTCGCCAAACAGGTACCGGGGATCGCTGTCTTCATATACGACTTCAAGGCCTGTGCGTCCGTTCTCTTTGATAAACTCATGGTGATGGTTGTGATAAGCGAACGGGATACCATTGTCTAATAACGTCTTGCCGATTGATTTGCTCTCTTCAGCGAACCTGCGGTATCCATCCATTCCGATGTAGTCACCAGGAAGTCCTCCAATGGCACAGTTCGGGCATTCCCAGAGTTTATGCTCTGCGATGATGGTGTCGGGATCAGCTTTGAGCCTGTCCCAGCTGACATGGGTTGCGCAGGCTTTGACTCCGGCAGCATCCATTGCTGATTTTAACTGAGCAGGATCGATTGGTCCTAAGCCGGAAAGCTGAACGTATTCATATCCGATGGCTCTGACCTTTTTCAGGGTCTGGGCAATATCCTCAGGCGTTGTACAGAAAGTGCGTAGTGAATAAAGGTTTATTGCGATCTTTGGTTGCATGGTTTGGCCTCCGGGTTGGAAGAGTTTAGAATCTAGAATATTGAATATAGAATCCAGAATCAATCCCCCCTTCTCCAAGGGAATTGGGTTGTGCTCTACCCAGGGGGGAATTACGTTATACTTTGCTATTTAAGGTCGTGTTCTATTATTTATGATCGTGTTTTGCTTTTTCAGTCTGTTCTTTGCTATTTGAGCATGTTTTTCAGGTTTTTCAGGCTTAAGGCTATGCTCTCGAAAGGATCACTGATAAAATCTTCTTGTTCTACTATGTAGTATTCGATTCCAGCGTCTGCACAGGCTTTCAGGATTACCGGCCAGTTCAGGTTGCCTTCTCCTACTTCGGCATCTATCTGTTTGTGGTCATATATACGCATGTCTTTGAGATGGATGATTTTCTGGCGGCCTGCAAGTTTGTTTATCCAATATGCTGGATCAGCACCGCCATATTGCACCCAGTAGGTATCAATCTCACCGAACAGGTATCTGGGATCGCTGTCTTCATAAATGACTTCCATTCCCGTACGGCCGTTTTCCCTGGTAAAGACATCATAATGGTTGTGGAATGCAAACGGGATACCACTCTCCAGCAGTTTCTTTCCGATGATCTTACTCTCTTCCGCAAACCTGCGATAACCATCGAAACCCACATAATCTGCCGGAAGTCCTCCAATAGCGCAGTTTGGGCATTCCAGGACTTTGTGTTCAGCAATAATTATATCAGGGTCGGCCTTGAGTCTGTCCCAGCTGACGTGAGTTGCACAGGCTTTAAGACCGGTTACATCCAGAAGTGCCTTGAGATGCTCAGGGCAGATTGGCCCCAGACCAGAGAGCTGGACATATTCGTATCCGATGGCTTTGACCGTTTTCAGAGTCTCAGTTATATCTTCCGGTGTCTGGCAGAAACTGTGAACCGAATACAGGTTTACTGCGAGATTTGGCTGCATGTATTTGACCTCCGGGATTGGAATGTTGGGAATCAGAATATAGAATCCAGAATCAATCCCCCTAACCCCCCTTCTCCAAGGGGGAATAGGCTGTGCTTTGCCATAGGGGGATTGTTCAATTCATCGCATCGAAAGTTACTAGATGCTTTCCGTAACTATATGCTTTCGGCTGCTTTTTGGCAGGTGCTTATTCTGGCTTGCAGTTCGGTTTCGGTCCAGTCAGGAGAGATACCGATATAGACTACCTGCTTTAGCAGTTGCAGAGTTTTGGCGCAGACTTCGGCTCCAAATTCCATTCTCAAGCCCTTATTAGCTTCGAAGAAGAACGGATTCATTGCAGGATGGTGTCCGATGTTCTTTTCCAGCAGGCATTCCCAGTTTGTGTAGACGTGCTTGCCACTGTCTATCGGTAGCATTCCACCGGCAGCTTCTGCAAACTTGCGGGCTTTTTCTTCACAGCAGAAAGAGAAAGCTGCTACAACTCCGCAGTCTCCATCAATGTCGTTGCTCGGGGCAACTTTGACCTTGCCTCCTGCTGCAACTGCAGCCTCAAGAGCACGAGCGTTCTTGCGCAAATCTGCGAGAATACCGTCCAGCTTCTGCATCTGCATTCTCATGATAGCACCGTGGAATTCATCTGCTCTGTACTGCTGTGATACAAAGATAGGAATACCAAGTTCAGCAGCTTTTGGTCTGAATGCTGCACCTGAATCGTGGTAAACATAAGCCCTCTCGTAGACTGCTTCATTGTTAGTGACCAGAGCCCCGCCTTCACCTGAGGAGATAATTTTGAAGAAGTTGAAGCTGAATGCCCCAGCATCTCCCCAGCTTCCAGTCCGTTTACCCTTATAGCTTCCTCCGACCATCTGGCAGGAGTCTTCAATTACCTTGATACCATATTGCTTAGCTTTAGCTACGATGGCCTCAAGATTAGCTGGACGACCGGACATATGCACCGGGATAACAGCTTTGACGTTAGGGGTCATAAGACGGTCTATCTCATTGGGATCCAGAGCCAGAGTTTCATCAACATCAGCCAGGACAGGGATAGCTCCAACCGTGAGTACTGAGGTAGCAGTAGCCAGCCATGTGTAGGCGGGAACAATGACTTCATCTCCAGGTCCGACACCCAAACCAGCCATACAGCAGACCAGGGCAGCAGTGCCCCCACCACACATCTGCAGAGCATACTTTGTGCCGATCTTTGCAGCCCATTCCTCTTCGAATTTCTCGACCTCACCCAAGTGTCCTGCTGCAGGATCTCCCACTCTGAAAAGCTGACCGCTATTTATAACTTTTGAGATCTCTTCTATCTCTTCTTTGCCTATTCTATACATTTGGATGGTTCCTTTCCTGTTAAGCCTATGTTTATACTCTCAACTAGAGAGAAAATATCTGATTTGATTGTAAGCATGATAACAGTCTGCTTCATATGGAGCAAGCTCCAGATCGAAGAGGGGGAGATGGGGGGACTGGGAGAAGAGGGGAAGGGAAAGGGCTGGTATCGGGTAGGAGGAGCCGTTACCAACTCCTCCTCCCACACCACCGTACGTGCCGTTCGGCATACGGCGGTTCACGATGAACACGCAAGACGATAGTGCAAACCGCCTTGGGAGGTAGGCTC